>ENA-OWZP01000612-OWZP01000612.1-human-gut-metagenome-genome-assembly--contig:-NODE-612-length-12785-cov-8.439749_pt1 | contig 12785 bp, 10 predicted proteins | sample MGYA00249258_ERZ652111 | MGnify/ENA primary metagenome ERZ652111 (study PRJEB26925, sample SAMN05826993) | human gut metagenome | biome: ENVO:2100002; feature: ENVO:00000062; material: ENVO:00002003...
GAGATGTCTTAGGGTCTCGTGGGCTCGGAGATGTGTATAAGAGACAGTTACTATTTTGTCCATCTTCAATTACTTGCATAAATTCGATGGACACATCTTATATCCCCATAGCTGAAGCAAGGGGTTTTACGACGCATTGGATAAATCCAATTTTTTTGCTGCCAATTTCCCCGCAGTAAGTGCAGCTCCATATGCAGCCTCTTCTTCATGTTCAGGAATCTCCATCGGCATTTCGAACATTTCTTCTGCCAGTCTTCTCATCAGCGAGTTTCGGCGAATTCCGTTTCCGGAGCCAGTCAGGCGTGTGGCCTTTTTTCCGGTGAGCTGACACATCTGCTCATACTGCTCATGCAGTTCGTTAAGGATTCCACAGATCACACCGACCGTCAGTGCACCAGGATGAAAATTCTCTACACCGATTCCTGCGATCATGCCCCTGTGAGACGGATCACTTCTTGTCCCTGAAAAAGCTGTATCTACTTTCCATGCAGCTTCTTTTCCATATTTTTCAATAAATTTTTCTGCCTGCTCCTGCATCCGGGAATACAGTCTTTCTTCGGTTTCTGCAGCCTCTCTGTAAAACTGCTCCAGCATCGCATACGCACGACCACCACACAGGGAAGCTCCCACGAGGATATAGCTGTTTTCGGTACAGGGGCGAAGCTCCACACTGCCGCTGCATTCTATAAACTTCTCTGTCACTAAGGAAACCTGGCTACCGGTTCCTACATTCAGGAGCACAGTATCTTTAAGATTCCGGACGGAACCAAACAGACTCGCCTGATTGTCACCGATCGATCCCATTACCGGTACACCGGCTCTTGTTTCTCCGACTAAAAAATGTCCCTTTCTTACTTCCGGCAGATAAGAAATATCTACCCCGGCCTGCTCCAGGGCTTCATACAGAAACTCCTGTTTTTGCAGGTCAAAGCAGCCCCAGCTTGCCGCCATGTCAAGCCCGATAACAGGGACAGTATTTTCACACAGCCGCATAGCAATATAATCACTGATCGTCGTCATCCTTACAGCATCCTTCGGGATCTGATCTTTCTTCTGAAGATAAAAATGTGTCACTACACCATATCCGGACGCCGCCGCACCCACTCCCTGCAAAAGCTCTGCACAGGTTTTTCCGTTTTCCAGCGGAATCTCTCCGCTTCCATCCTGCCAGGTATAGAGAGGACTCACTGCCTTGCCGAAAGCATCCACATACAGCATTCCATGCATCTGCCCTGTAAACCCTATTCCATCTGGCAAACCATTCTCCTTCTGCTGCTTTATAAGAAGCTCCCGGACGATCTCATAGATCCGTTCCGGATCCTGCAGCTTCTGTTCCGGCTTACTGCTCCGCAGAAAAGAATTATGCTCCACTGTTTCCTTTGCAAGCAGCTTTCCCGTTTCTGTGTCTGTCATTACGACACTGACTGTTGTTGTGCCGATATCAATCCCCATGATCCTCATCGTCTGTTTCCGTCCTTTTCTGTGATTTTTGCTATAGAAAATGTCATCATACGAGATGATTATATTATCGTTTGAGGATTAATGCTATCTTTTTTTGTTTTCTATTCTGACATTCCTGCCTGCAGATTTTTATTTCACACACTCTGTGATTAATGCTTCACATCTGTCATATCCCAGCTGCGAGCTGTTCAGACACAGCGTATAATTGCTGGCCTTTCCCCATTTCTGATCCGTATAAAAGTTATAATTTGTCATACGTCTTTTATCTGTGTCTGCCATCATTTTGACAGCTTCCTGTTCAGTGACACGATATAACTGACTGATACGCTGTATTTTTTCCAGCATATCTCCGTGGATAAATACATTCAGCGCATCGTCCCTGTCTTTCAGAATATAATCTGCATTTCTTCCAATGATCACACAAGGCTCCTTCCGGGCCAATTCTAAAATAACCTTTCTCTGTGTCTCATACACCATATCTTCTACTGATCTTCCTGTGATATCACGCCCCGCAAGTGCATATGCAAACAGACCTTTTTTCGGAGACAGTTCTGCACTTTCCTGAATATAATCCGGTGACAGGCCGGACTTTTCTGCAATCTGACTGATGATATTTTTATCATAGTAAGCAATTCCAAGCTTCTTTGCGACCTCTTCCCCAATAAAACGTCCACCACTTCCAAACTCTCTGCTGATCGTAATGATTCTTTTTGCCATTTCCAGTTCCTCCTTAACGCAAAACTTCCACTTTATTTTTTCTGATCCTCTTTAAAAATACATATCCTACCAGACATGCGATCACTTCCGTGATCGGAAATGCCCACCAGATCAGTGAAACTCCAATCTGACCATTTCTGACAAACAGCGAAAAGACACCCGCCAGCGGCAGGATAATGATCAGCTGTCTCAAAAGCGAAATAACCAGTGATTCCACACCACCGTCCAGTGCCTGATAAATGCCCTGATATGCAACATTGATTCCTGCGAACAGGAAACTTATAGAAATCACTCTCATTGCTCCGATAAAATATTCTCTTGACGCTCCCGCATTAAACAGCGTTGCGAATCCCCCAGGGAAAATCTCTGTGATTGCAATTCCCAGAATCATTAATACAATTGTATAGATCAGACCATATTTGATCCCATCCTGAATCCTCTTCTTACTTCTCATTCCATAAGCAAATGCAATGATTGGGGTGATCGCATCTCGCAGACCAAAAGCAAGAAACAAAACAAACTGCTGTACCTTATAGAACAGACCATAGGCTGTCTGTGCTGACGGATTGAACTTCAGGATCAGGTTCATTACATAAACCATAATGGACATCAGCGCCTGCGCAATGATTGCCGGAAGTCCGATTGTATAGATCTCCTTGATAATTTCGCCATCCGGCTTCATGTATTTCGCTCCATGCTCGAATTCCTTATTTAATTTGATATGAAAGATAAGCAGTAATACTGCGGATGCTACCTGGCCAATTACCGTTGCATAAGCTGCACCTTTCACTCCCATTTCCGGGCAGGGTCCAATACCATAGATCATGATCGGATCAAGGATGATATTTACAACTGCTCCAACCACCTGACCAATTGTGGAATAAAGAGAACGGCCTGTTGCCTGGAGTAACTTTTCAAATAAAGAAAAGAAGATAATACCAAAAGAGATCACACAGCATATCCTCAAATAGCTGACTCCCATCTCTAATACTTCTGTATCTACTGTCTGCGATGAAATATATGCTTTCACACCAAAGATACCAAACAATAAGCAAACCACATAAATGATCACTCCTAGAAACAGACTGTTTCCTGCTACCTTTGCAGCTTTTTTACTGTTTCCCTGTCCAAGTGTCCTTGCAAGAAGTGCATTGGTCCCTACACCGGTTCCAATCCCCACTGCCACCATAAGCATCTGCACCGGAAATACCAGTGTCAAAGCATTAAGTGCTGCCTCACTGCCTGCTTTCATATTTCCCACAAATGCACTGTCTACAATGTTATAGACTGCCTGCAATGCCATAGACAGGATCATCGGGATTCCCATTTGGACCATCAGCTTATTTACCGGCATCTCCTTCATCTTGTTGCTTTCCGCCATTTTTTAAACTCCTTTCTTTTTGGCACAAAAAAAGTGCGCACCTTGTCATATAAGCTGGACTTACGCTGACACGCTACACACTTTTTCATGGCGATATTCATTTTTGCAAAATGAAAACGAGTAGCCGGTAAACTGGATTTACGCTTACTTGCTACTCGTTTCTTGTAATTATATTGCCTCTTTTTCAAAAAGTCAAACAAAATTTTTCTTGCATTCTTTCTTCTTTTTCGTTTATAATATGTCCGAAGAAAATAATAATTATACTAAAAGCCGGCTTGTAAAAGCGTGAAATCATAAGGATTTGCTTGTCCTTACAGATTTCACGCTTATTTTTTTGCAATGCCATAAGGAGGTCGTGTCACACCTGCAGCTACACTGATCGGTACGATGTTGTCAATAAAGCCTCTTTTAACGATACAGGAGGAAAAACTGGACTCTTACGCCAAATCACGTGGTTCCATGAAAAAAGCAGAAGAAAAAATGATCCTTGCGATCCAGTCTGACCTCAAAAAAGATTTTCCCATCAGGGTATGTGGAAATTGCATATCTGAGCTGCCGGTCCCGGTGCAGTAGGTATTGCTATCAGTTTCAGATAACAGATAGCTCAAACAAATCGTTTATCCAAAAAACAAGTAGCCGGTAAACTGGATTTACACCCACCTGCTACTCGTTTGATGTAATTATATTTCCTGCTCAGGTTTCTCGATTCTGAGCATGCGATATCCAATTCCTATGTGCGTCTGGATATATTGTACACCGTTTTTTTCAAGCTCCAGTTTTTTCCGCAGTGTTGCCATAAAAACCCTGAGAGAAGCAACATCGTTTTCCGAGCAGCGTCCCCAGATCTGCTGAGTAATATATGTATGTGTCAATACTTTTCCAACATTACGGGATAAAAGGCAGAGCAGCTTATACTCAATGGGCGTCAGATGCAGTTCTCTGTCCTTCAGGAATGTACAGCCAGCCGTGTAATCTATCTTTAATCCACCATTTTCAAAAACAGATGTTTCCAGCTGTTTTCCTGCCGGCGTTATGGCAAGCCGCCTTTGACTGACACGGATACGCGCAAGTAATTCTTCTACTGAAAATGGTTTTGTGATATAATCATCTGCACCCGCATCCAGTGCCTCTATTTTGTCCGTATCTTCACTTCTGGCACTGATCACGATGATAGGCATATTCGACCAGGTACGGATTTTCTTTATTACCTCTACTCCTTCCATATCAGGAAGGCCCAGATCCAGAAGAACGATATCCGGATTGTGTGATGAAGCCTCCAAAATGGCCGAAGCCCCATTTTCTGCAGCCAGATATTTATAGTCATGTGTTTTTAAAGTGGTAACGATCAGGTTCCGTATGGGTCTGTCATCCTCAACCACCAGAATTAATGTCTTATTCATTTAATGTCACCTCGCTTAATGGTAAAGTAAAAGTAAAATTACATCCATGCGGAGCATGATCCGAAAGAACCAGTATTCCATCGTGTGCTTCTATGATAGAGCGGCAAAGTGCCAGGCCAAGCCCCAGACTCCGTTGGCTGTCTGCAACGGTTGTTTTCCCTGTATAAAACATCTCAAAAATATGTGGCTTCATTTCATCCGGAATTCCAGGGCCATTATCTTCCACGCTTACCTGTGCTTTCCCGGCTTTTTTGAACCCCCGAATGCTGATGACAGAGCCTGACGGCGTATATTTTATCGCATTATCAATCAAATTTACCAGAACCTGTATAATAAGATGCACGTCCATACGTGTAAGAACAAGTTCTTCACAGTCCGCCACGATCTTATACGCATCATGCTTCCGGCTGACATGCCGGAGTGACTCTGCTATTACCTCATCCAAAAGCTGATCCGTAAATTTAAACTTCAATCTTCCATCATTGAGCCTAGTGATTGAAAGCAGATTTTCCACAACTCCGATCAGCCACTCTGAATCCTCATGGATGTCCGTGTAGATCTGATACCTTGTAGCTTCATCCAGACGGTCACTGTTACTGAGAAGCATATCTGCATTTCCGGAAATAGAACAAAGCGGAGTACGCAGGTCATGGGAGATCGCCCGGAGAAGATCGCCACGCAGCTGCTCATTTTTTGCTAAAACCGCATTTTTTTCTTTTTCTATGGCATTTTGTACATTCTCCATTGCAAGTGCACATTCATTTATTACAGACAGCAGGATGCTGTATTCATAAGAGTCCAGTGTTTCTTTCTGCAGAGGGATCCCGATTACGCCATAAACATTATTCCCGCTTCGAATTGCCAGATATAAGCATTTTGCCTGTGAGAAATACTGTGTGGATGCGCCGGCACGCTGTCTGTTTTCATAAGTCCATCTGGCCGCCTGTTGTTCTTCCTGTGTCAGAAAATCCTCTGTGCTCTCTTTTTCCCCGGAAAAAAGCTTTCCTTCTGATAAAGTTCCATTTTCCACAACATATGCCGTGATGCTGCGGTTTAACAGGCGTATCAGCTGTGTACAGGTAACTCCGAGGATTTCTGTCTCACTTTTTGCCTTTTGCAGCAGACGATCCGTATCAAACAGAACCTGTGTGCGAAAGGCAATCTGCGAAGACAGCTTTGCATGCATTTTCAGCTTTGCCGCAAGGGTTCCTGTAAGTACGGACGAAATAAGCATTATGAAAAACGTCACCGGATATCCCACCGCATATGTCTCAAAAGACATCCTTGGCTCCATCAGGAAAAAGCAAAATAAGAATACACTTAAAAAGGAGCCGGCTACACTGCAAAGATAACCATCTGTCACGATCGAAGTGATCAATACGCCCAAAATGTATATCGTTACAATATTTGTATCTGTAAGATCCAGTTTCTGAAACAGCAGGCCGATCAAAGTGCATACTGCAAATATAAAAACCGTCAGCAAGTAATCTTTTGCAGACGGTTTTTCCACATACCATGCAAATGGCCGTTTCGGATAGGTTCTGTTTTTTACTGTATCCTCCATTTTCAAGCTCATTCTGTCATTCTCCTTCTACTGCTGTTTTCTGGAATTATATCACGCAGCAGTTCTGTGGTCAAAATTTTTTCTTCATGGCAATGAGCTATATACGGAAGCACTTCTGAAGAGCTCTATATTCTCCTAATACCAGTAATTTATCGTTTTCTGTAAAATATGTTTCCGGTGAAATTGCAATACTGAATTCCTCTTCATTTTTTACTGCCAGAATATTAATATTGTAGCGTTTTCTGATGTCAAGTCCACCCACTGTTTTTCCAACCCATTCTTCCGGCACTTCCACTTCAAAAATTGCATGGGAAGCATCCACCTCCATATAATCCAGGATATGATCATCTGTATAACGGATGGAGGCCCATTTTGCCACCTGCTTTTCCGGATAAACTACCTTATCGGCACCATTGCGTAAAAGAAATTTTTCCTGAACATCACGTTCAGCTCTGGATATCACCAATTTTGCACCCAGTTCTTTTAGAAGGGATGTTGTTTCAAGAGAATTTTGAAAGCTATCTCCAATGGTCACAAAACAAATGTCGTAGTTTCCAATTCCAAGGGACTGTAAAAATTCAGCATTGGTGCTGTCACCAATCTGAGCATTCGTCACAAATGACAGTACTTTGTCCACTCTTTCTTCCTTCCAGTCAACTGCCATAACTTCATGTCCCAACTGATTGAGCTGCATGGCAATATGTCTTCCAAACCTTCCAAGTCCAATAAGCAATACATTTTTCATAATATTATTTTTCTCCTTCTTATCCAACTGTGATTTTTTCCAGAGGGAGCTTTGCATTTCCCTTATTTCTTCCGGAAAATACCGCATAGATCAGGGTCAGACCACCTACACGTCCCAGATACATCAATATGATCAACACGACTTGTGAAAAAACATGAAGTTCCGGTGTGATTCCCAGAGTCAGACCTACCGTACCAACAGCTGAAGCAGCTTCGTACAGACAATCTAAAAGCGGAAGGCCTTCGTACACACTGATCGCTATTCCGCCGCCAAAGAACAAGGCAAAATATAACATGGCTATTGTCGCTGCATTTTTTATCACATGATATTCAAGTCTTCGCCCAAAAGCTCCTGCATTTTCCTGACTTCGAAATGTCGCAATTGCATTTAAAATAAGTACTGAAAAAGTTGTTGTTTTCATTCCACCTGCTGTAGATCCCGGTGAACCACCAATTAGCATTAACAATATCATAACTGCTTTTGATGCCTCACTCATCTCTGAAATATTTATAGTATTAAATCCGGCAGTTCTTGTCGTTACCGATTGAAATGCTGCTGCTAACAGGCGTTTTCCCATGGGTAATTTTGTCAGATCACAGATATAGAAAAAAACTGCCGGAAATAAGATCAGACATGCGGTAGTCATGAGAATGATCTTGCTTTGCATTCGGTAGCGTTTAAAGTTCAGTTTGTTTGTATAAATATCATCCCATGTGAGAAAACCGATTCCTCCTGTAATGATCAACAGCATAATTACCAGATTTATAAGTATATTTCCGGAATACCCAGTCAGCGATGGAAACATACTGGAATCTGTCCCCAGAATATCAAAGCCGGCATTACAAAAAGCAGAGATTGAATGAAAAACTGACATCCAGATTCCCTTTTTTCCATAATCTCCCATAAAAACCGGCAGCAGCAACACCGTCCCTGCAGCTTCGATCAAAAATGTTCCCCTCAAAATAAACCTTGTTAGTCTGACGATTCCTCCGACTTTTGGAGCTGAAATTGCATCCTGCATGGTGCTTCTTTGCATGAGGGATATTTTCTTTCCGGAAAGAAGGGAAACAGACGCAGCCACAGTCACTACTCCAAGCCCACCTGTTTGTATGAGTGCAAGAATGATCGTCTGGCCTGCCAGGGACCAGTAGCTTCCAGTGTCCTTTACCACAAGACCTGTAACACATACCGCCGAAGTGGCTGTAAAAAGTGCCTCATGAAATGGTGTGATCACTTTCTCCGCAGAAGAAAATGGAAGCATCAGCAGAACGGTTCCCAAAAGGATCACTCCTGCAAACCCCATGATAATCAGCTGAAAAGATGTCATATGTTTTTTCTTATATGATTTTTCCGGCATAAATGATCAGAACTCCTTATCAATACTTTTAACAGTGCTATCCTCGTAACGCATTTTATTATATATAACTGCTTTCAAAGATAGTATAAAAGTCTCTGCTTCCGTATTAAGATTTTATAAAGATATGATATTGAATTGAGAATTATTTTAACCGAATCAAGGAAATTACCTGCTTTGATGATCCTAAGCATTACCTTAATACTACAGTTTTTTAATTGTAAACTCATTTTATATTTGTAGTTGACATTCGATATTTCTATGTGATAAAGTGATACCCGTACAAAAAAACTCAAAAGGAAGGTATTGACATGAACACTGCATCATGCGAAAAAGAAGCTCCATCGCTTTCCAGAGATGAAGCCATTGCAATTTTAGATACTCCGGACGAAGAACTTGAGGCACTGATTGACCGTGCCAGCAGTTTACGTTACAAATATAAGGGAAACCGGGTAAGCATCCACATCCTTACCAATGCCCGCAGTGGTAACTGTTCCCAGGATTGTGCCTACTGTGCCCAGTCATGTCGTTCCACTGCCGATATTGATAAATACAAATGGGTAGATGAAGACAAATTATATCAGGACAATGATTTCGTAAATGATTATCATTTATCCAGACACTGTATCGGTCTGAGTGGTATGAAATTTACAGATAAAGAGATTGAAGAGCTGGCCCGCAGGATACGCAAAATGAAAGAACAGGGAACTCATCTCTGCTGCTCCATAGGCTTTCTCACAGAGCACCAGGCAAAAGTGCTCAAAGAAGCAGGTCTTGACCGGATCAACCATAACCTGAACAGCAGCCGGTCCTTTTATCAGAATATCTGCAGTACACATACCTTTGACCAGCGTGTCCAGAATATCCATATGCTTCAGGGTCTTGGTTTTGAGATCTGCAGCGGCGGTATCATTGGCATGGGTGAAAGCAAGGAAGACGTTGTTGACATGCTTCTGGAATTACGTGAGATCCAGCCGGAAGCACTGCCGATCAACTTTCTTCTTCCAATCAAGGGAACTCCTCTCGGAAATGCAGATATTTCCCAGCTGACAACAGAATACTGTATGAAGGTCCTATGCCTGGCAAGACTTCTTGTACCTAAAGCAGATATCCGATGTGCTGCCGGAAGAGAAGTTTATTTTAAAGGCGAAGAAAAAAAACTGCTCAGTGTTGTAGACTCTATTTTTGCTTCCGGTTATCTTACAGAAGGTGGTCAGGGAATCGAAGACACTCTCAAAACCATTACGGATGCAGGATTCACCTATGAGATTGAATCTGCGTAAGCATCCTTATGGACATATGACCTGTCATACACACTTACAGCATTTCATTACTTACCCGAACCAGTAAATATATTACCTTTTTCAAAGGAGGCTCTTTCAATATGAATCAGACAAATACTGTCTCTGCACCACGTACAAAAACCTACGAGATCACCATGACCGCTCTTATGGCAGCTGTCACCTGTATTCTTGCGCCGCTGTCCATTCCGATCGGTCCGGTTCCGATCTCATTTACCAATCTTGCCATCTATCTGTCCCTTTATCTTCTCGGATGGAAAAAAGGAACCATCAGCTATCTGATCTATCTGCTGCTTGGACTTGTAGGTCTTCCGGTATTTTCCGGATTTACCGGCGGCCCCGCAAAGCTGGCCGGTCCTACAGGCGGATACATCATCGGCTTTATCGTTATGGCTGTTATTGCCGGACTGGTAATTGACAACTGCCATAAACCTCTGATCCAGCTCGTTGGTATGATCGCAGGAACAATTGTATGCTATCTTTTCGGAACTGTATGGTTCTGCATCGTTGCAGATTCCACTTTCAAAGCAGCTCTTGGAATCTGTGTAATTCCGTTTATCCCGGCAGATCTCATAAAAATGATCATCGCCATGATCATCGGACCAATGATAAAAAAAAGAATCCGATAAGCTGAAACTCTGATACTCCCAAAAAAGGCAGCAGGAAATGTTGGAAATTTCCTGCTGCCTCTTTATCGCGTTTCATTTTTCTTATCTGAGTTTTTTCTTCAGCTCCTGGATCAGTTCAAAATAATCTCTGTGCTTCATCTCCGGGAAAGCCTTAATGATTCTTCCCTGGCCGAATACCGTATGGTTTGTGATAGAGCTTGACAGCTCATCAAACTGTGCCTGAAGCTCCGCTTTCTTCATCCGAAGCATTTCGGCAGATTTTTCTCTCTGAGCCACAGTCGCATCTCTGAGCTCTGCCTTAGCAAGAGCAACCTGAACCTTTCCCTCTCCCACCTTCTGTGCTGTATCAATGGTAGTTGTTGCCAGAGTATCACTGAGCTTATCACTCACGATCCGCAGATCCGCACGTACCTTATCCAGTCGGGTAAGCTTCTTATTCAGTCCGCGGATCACCGCCACTGTTACAATAAGATCAGCCAGATACACCGCATACAGAATTGCCATAACAACCCATTCCAGTGTGGAAGGTGTATGAGAAGCCTGACGCTCCACATATTTCTGAAAAACCTTTACAACCATCACAATGGCAAGTCCCCATATCAGAGAAAACTCAAGACAGATATAGCCGTGAAAATTCAGCGGCTTATTAGAATAATCCCACCATCTTGCATGGAAGCATACATCCAGAAGCCATCCGGCAACCAGCTCTACCGCAGTTGCAAGAACGATTCCAAACAGAAAGATCATTCCCTCACTCATCTGATGTCCGCCGCTCTGAAGCGTATTAAGCAATGCAAACACGGAAAGTACACCAAATCCGTACACCGGGCATACCGGACCGTTGAGAAATCCCCGGTTTATAACCTTTCCTAAGGTTACTGCATGGAAGATAACTTCAACGACCCATCCTCCAAAAGAATAAAACAAAAAATACAGACATATCTGAAAATACGTCATCCCGCAAATCATCCTGTACTCCTCCTTTACAGCTGTCAAGATTCCGGCAGCTATTCTAGGGGTCAGTACCATCACCTCTGCCGGGGTGATTTTGATTATATCATATCACCCCTCTCATTTACATCCCTTTATCCGGTCATTCTTCCGAAACAATTTCTTTTTTCACACGAGTGAAGTACAGAAAGAATCCGATGTTCAGAATAATTCCCACTGTGGTAGATACCGGTGCTGCAAGACCGATCTTTGTCAGGCTGGCATCCGGCTGGATACTCATAAAGTACGCCATTGGAAGTCGTACCAGAAGCGTCTGTACCAGGCCCTGGACCATAACCCATATGGTCTGGTTGTTCCCGTTGAAATAGCCTATCATACTGAACAGAACAGCCGTTACCAGTGTCTCCGGAGCAAACCCCTTCAGATAATCAAAGCCCTTTTGGATAACGCCGGCATCTGTTGAAAAGAATCCTGCCAGCCCATCACCCTTCAGCAGGATCAGGATAAATACCAGACATCCCACAGACAGGCCAACTCCAATTCCCGTAAGCATGGATTTTCTCGCACGTTTCGGCTTTCCTGCTCCTACGTTCTGTGAAACAAAGGAGGCCATGGACTGCATCAGGGAGCTTGGAACCAACATGGCAAAGTTTACGATCTTACATGCAACTCCGTAACCGGAGGATGCTTCCAGACCCAGGCGATTGACAAATGCGCACAAGGCCAGAAATGAAATCTGTGTCAGGAATTCCTGAAGTGCCAGCGGCAGTCCGATCTTAAGAAAACGTCTGCACTGAGGATTCAGCCGGAAATCTTTTTTTGTAATGGTAAACGGAAGCTTCTTCTTTATCAGCAGAACTACTGCAAATACAACACTTAAGGCCTGAGCAGAAACCGTAGCAATAGCTGCTCCTGCTGCATCCATATGTAACCCGGCTACCAGTACCAGATCTCCGATCACATTTACAATACATGCCACCAGCACAAACAGCAACGGAGATTTACTGTCACCAAGGCCACGGAAAATAGCAGACAGTAGGTTATACGCAACAATAAAGAAAATTCCGCTGCCACAAATCCGTACATAAGATGCAGTCAGCGCTACCGCTTCTTCCGGTGCCTGCATCAGCATGGAAATCGGATGTGCAAAGCCTACCATAACAATAAACAGCACGATAGAGATCATGGTAAAGACGATTGCAGCCCCACCGATAACGGAGCCGATCTGCTCCGGTCTTTTTTCTCCAAGATAACGTGCGATCAGAACTGTGATACCCATAGC
>ENA-OWZP01000623-OWZP01000623.1-human-gut-metagenome-genome-assembly--contig:-NODE-623-length-12714-cov-6.009163_pt1 | contig 12714 bp, 10 predicted proteins | sample MGYA00249258_ERZ652111 | MGnify/ENA primary metagenome ERZ652111 (study PRJEB26925, sample SAMN05826993) | human gut metagenome | biome: ENVO:2100002; feature: ENVO:00000062; material: ENVO:00002003...
AGATGTCTTAGGGTCTCGTGGGCTCGGAGATGTGTATAAGAGACAGCTTCGGGCGAATCGTGGGTCACTTCGATCATCTTGGTCTTGATGCCGGCCTGGTTCAGCAAGCGGCGCGTCTCGCGGCGCTGCTCGGGCAGCACGAGGGTGACCACGTCGCCCGCCTTGCCGGCGCGGGCGGTACGACCGGAGCGGTGCACAAAGGACTTCGGGTCGGCCGGCGGCTCGACCTGCACCACGAGCTCCACGCCGCCGACGTCTATGCCACGGGCGGCCACGTCGGTGGCCACCATGACACGCACATCGCCGGAATCGAACGCAGCGAGGTTGCGATCGCGCTGGTTCTGGTTCAGGTTGCCGTGCAGCTCGGCGGCCGGAATGCCGTTCTGCGTCAGGTTCTTGGCGAGCTTCTTGGCCTGGAACTTGGTGCGGGTGAACAGGATGCGGCGGCCTTCGCCCGAGGCGAGCATGCGCACGAGTTCGTGCTTGTCGCCGCGCGTGGTTTCGAACACGTGGTGGGTCATCAGGTCGGGTTCGGCGGTGGCCGAATCGACCTCGTGCACCTTGGGATCGTGCAGGAAGGTGTTCACCACTTCATCCACGCCGTGATCGAGCGTGGCGGAGAACAGCATGTGCTGGGCGTCGGGCGAAATCTGCTCAAGCAGTCGCTTGACCGGTGGCAGGAAGCCCATATCGGCCATTTCGTCGGCCTCATCGATGACCACGACTTCGACGGACGAGAGCGTGAGCGCCTGCTGGCGCAGCAGGTCCTCAAGGCGGCCCGGGCAGGCGACCACGATATCGGCGCCGGCCTTCAGATCGCGGATCTGGTGGATGTACTTGACGCCGCCGTACACCGTGGTGGTGTTCATGCCGAACGTGTGGGCCAGCGGCATCAGCACGTCGTTGATCTGGTTCGCGAGCTCGCGGGTGGGGGCCAGCACCAGGCCGCGCGGGTGCGGTAGGAAGTCGTCGGCGCGGCGCTCTTCCAGGCTGGCCTTCTTGCGGCGCTTGATTTCCTTGCGGAACTCCTCCATCGCGATTTCGCCGAACGAATCGTAGGAACCGAGGCGGGTGACCAGCGGAATGGAGAATGCGAGGGTTTTGCCGGAGCCGGTGCGACCTCGGCCGAGAATGTCGCGGCCGGCCAGTGAATCGGGCAGGGTGTCGGCCTGAATGGGGAATGCGGTCTTCTTGTCATCTGCCGCAAGCACGCGCACCAGCGGTCCGGGTACGCCAAGTTCGCCAAAGGTAAGGGGGCGGGATTCCGCGCTGTCGTTCATCTGGAAATCAGCGGAATCGTCACGATCATCGAAATTATTACGGGGCACAGTGGCCTTTCATGTCAAAGGTTACGCAAATTACGCAAGCTTTCCGAGCTTAGCGTAAGCCCCCTACTTTGCTTGGTGCTCGCCACACTGTCATCCCACTCTTTACTTATGACCCCATGGGGCGGTAACTCGCCCATGGGGCGGTTTGAAGAAATTGTGAAACCGCAGAATAAAGCCATTTTCACCTACCGCCCCATGAGGGTTTTACCACCCCATGGGATATTTGCCGCCCCATGGGTTTTACCACCACGTAAGGCGAGCACCGCTCCATGGAACACGCAAATGGCCCCCACCCGTGAAGGTAGGGGCCATTGTGCAAAAGGGCTGAGCCAAGATACAGCCCAGTAGCCCTAAAACACACTACAAAATATCCGGATCGTCTTTGGCAATAGTGCCGGTTGCCTTGCCAATGGCCTTCAGGCCGTGGTAGGCCACAAGAATCACGATCGTGCCAATGGCAATGCCGTTGAAGGAAATGCCACCAACAGTGAACGCGAATTGGCCGATGGCAATGATCATGGTGATGGCTGCCACCATGATATTCAGCGGCTTGTCGAAGTTGACCTTGTTCTCCACCCAGATGCGGATACCGATCATGCCGATCATGCCATACAGCAGCGTGGTCACGCCACCGAGCACGCCGGCGGGGATCGTGTTGATCACGGCACCGAACTTCGGGCACAGGCTCAGGATCAGGGCGAAGGCGGCGGCGCACCAGTAGGCGGCGGTGGAGTACACCTTGGTGGCGGCCATCACGCCGATGTTCTCGCCGTAGGTGGTGGTGCCGGAGCCGCCGCCGAAGCCGGCGAGCGTGGTGCCCAGGCCATCGGCCATGAGGGCGGTGCCGATCTGGTTGTCGTAGTCGCGGCCGGTCATTTGGGCCACGGACTTGACATGGCCGACGTTCTCAGCCACAAGCACGAGCACAACGGGGATGAACATGGGAAGGATGGAGAAATCGGCCTGCGGCAGGTGGAACTTCGGGAAGCCGATCCATGCGGCGTCGCCGATGGCGGAGAAGTCGACCTGGCCACGGATGCAGGCATATACATAGCCGATGATCACGCCGACCAAAATATTGAGGCGGCCCAGCAAGCCCTTGAACAGCACGGCCACGAGCAGCACGGCCAACAGGGTAACCAGTGCGGTGTCGGGCGCGGCTTGGAAGTTGGTCCACACGGAAGGTGCCAGATTGAAGCCGATGATGGCCACGATCGCGCCGTTGACCACGGGCGGCATGATGATGTCGATCCATTTGGAGCCGGCGTAATGCACGAGCACGCCAACCAGGGCCAGCAGAATACCGGTGACCATGATGCCGAAGCTGGCGACCGCAATGCCCTTGTTGGCGGTGGAGACCGCGGTGATCGGTGCAATGAAGCCGAAGGACGAGCCCAAATAGCTCGGCAGCACGTTCCTGTTGATAAGCAGGAACAGTGCGGTGGACATAGCCGTGAAGAACAGGGTGGTGGACGGGTCGAAGCCCGTCAGAATCGGCACCAGGAAGGTGGCACCGAACATGGCGATGACGTGCTGTGCGCCGATACCGGCGGTGCGCACCCAAGTCAGACGTTCATCGGGCTCGACTACCTCGCCGGGCGCCAGCGTCTTGCCGTCGCCATGCAATTGCCATTGGAAGATATTGGACATTACTACTCTCCTCGCTCTCGCTTGGGGCACGGCATTCACAACCAGCCGCACCACGCACCATTCTAGCTCACGAAGATTTTGTGAAGTCTCTCTTCCGGGAAAGGCTATTTGCCGTAATACTCCAGCAGGTGTGGGTCGACGGCCTGCACCACATCCACCAAATCGCCATTGGAGAGATACGGGCGCTTGAATTCGCGCCACGGCTCCACCTTGACCTCCCAGCGGCCGGTCGTCTCGTCGAGCACGGGCCGGGCGGTCTGCTCCCAGCGCACACGCTTGGAGGTGCGGCCGGTTTCCGGGTCGCGGCGTGTATAGTGCAGGCAGGTGCAGTTGGTGATCTTCCAGTCGTCCGAATCGGCGCGATGCAGGAATTCCTCGTCGGCCAGATCCTCGATGGTGAGCATCAGGGCGAGCATGAAGTCGCCGTGGGTGACCATGACCACGGATTCCGAATCGGATTTGCGGCTCAGCGAGGTCAGGATGTTGTGCACACGGTCCTCGGCCACATCGGCAATCGACTCGCCTGCCGGCGGACGCCAGTACAGCGGATCGGTGTTCTTGAAGTTCCAGTTGCGCGCGTAGTTGTTTTTGAATTCGTCCTTGGTGATGGTGTTGATCTCGCCCCAAGAACGTTCGCGCAGCACACGGTTCTCCTCCCATTTGGCCTTGGGCAGGGCCATGGTGGCTGCGGTTTCGCGGGTGCGCACGTATGGCGAGACCATGTAGCGGTCGAACAGCTGCTGCTGGCTGACCAGCCAGCGGCCGATGCAGTCGGCCTGCTTGCGTCCGGTGGCGGTGAGTCTCCAGGAGCGGTCGGGTACGGTGACGTTGTCCTGCGTGTACAGGGAATTGTCGCCCTGCTCGCCCGCCTGGACGATGACGTTCGCTTCGGATTCGCCATGCCGGATTACGTATAGATCGAGCGGCATGCTCATATATGTTCCCCTTTCGTTATTGGTTACGTTGTGTTGTTTTCTGCTGTTTCCTACTTGACCTGCGTAATGGTGTTCCCCTTGACCATGAACGCATGCCGGGCCATGTCGATCATCGGCTGATCGAACTTGGAGTCGGTGTAGAACTCGTCGATGACGGCGTCCGGACCGTACAGTTCGCGGAACCGTTTGGTCTTGTTGGTGTTGAAGTTGAGGTACGTGACCTTCATCGTCTCCACATCCACCTCGCTGGCCACGAGATTCCTCACGCCGAGTCTGCGGCAGGCCTCCCCCACCGTCAGACCGAAGGATGCGGTGAGGATCACGTCATCCGGTTCGGGCTGGTACCAGGGCTTGATGCGCGGGTAGTTCCGGTCCCAGAAATCGTCCACGAGCTGTTCGACGCTCGCCACCCGTTTGGATCGGCTCAGTTCCGTGAGATAGCCTTCGGTCATCTTGCCCACGCCGTATTCCATCTGTTCAAGCGTGGCCCGGCCAAGCTTGTATTTGACCGCGTACCGCAGCACGGGGGCGATATAGCGGAACACTTTCGGGTCGTGGCGGGCGGAATACAGGTACAAGTCGAACAGGCTTTCGCCATCATAGATGGTTCCGTCGAAATCGAATACGCGCATACCTTCTGCTTCTACTCTGTTATTCCTTGTCTAAGGCTAATCTCGGTAAGCCGGCGAAAGCGCAAATACGCAGTGAATTTCACATGAACACTGTTTTTTGGATTGATTTCGGTACAGGTAACGTACACTGGTGACAGCGTGGAAGGAGGTGCGTAATGGCGACGTCTGAAATCGAACAATGGTGGATTGATAAGTTTCAGGAGAACCTGGGTCCGATTCGCAAGGTAGCCGGATGGACGACTCAGCAACTGGCCGACGAGCTGGGAGTCGCGCGACAGACGGTGTCTAACTTGGAGACCGGCAAAAGCCCGATGACCAAACTGCAGTATCTCGCTTTACGTACGGTGTTCAGCGCCGAGATCGCACGTCGTGAAGACCGCGATCTGGCACGCATCATCAAGACTTTGGTCGACGATCCCATTGAGCAACGCATTCGCGAACGGCGCGCCCAAGAGCAAGACGGCGAGGCCGTTGCCGACAATGCCCCAGTCAATACAGGCTGTGGCAACGCTGCCGACAACGCCGCCACCGAGAAACGCAAGCCCAGTGCCGCCACATTGAAGGCTTCAAAGACTGCCGCAACGGGCAAGCCCACGCTCAGCACGGCGATGCAGGCTCTCGCCGTCATCACCGGCGCATTGGCCAGTGGAACCGCCGCCGGCATCATCACCTACTTGATGTTCCCGGACGGCGGCCCGAACAAGCGCTGAGTCGCCGAAATATCGAAACGGATTGAACAACCCAGTTCGAAGCCCTGAGCACCATTTTGTCCGTGTCGCACCAGCGTTTCCCTCATTATCAGCTGTTTCGAGTTGCATGAATGCACCGTTTATAGGCCGAGAATTTCGTGCTTTTTTGCATCAAATTCTTCTTGGGAGAGAATGCCAATATCAACCAATTCCTTCATTTTTTTCATCGCCTCGACTTGTTCTTCCACAGACATGGATGCCGTGTGAGAGGCGGGAGCAGCGGCTTCCGGTGCCGGCGCAAGTGCCGGCGCTTGAACCGGGGCGGCCGTCATAGGATTGATGGCTTGTGCCATATTCATGCCCAGCAACATGCCACCATCGCCAAAGCCGTTGTCTTGAATACCTTGCGCAATGCGCTGCTGGGCAGCCATATTGCCAGCTTGCTGGGAAACGCCCTCGTATGCGGCAACATTCATCTTATTCGAGGCGAACTGCTGCACGAGTTGACGTGATTGCTCGGTGAACTCGATACTTTCGATGCCCACACTGGACACTTCAAAGCCAAAACGATCATTCCACGTACCCGCATTGGCCCGATCGCCACGCACGCATGCTGCGATGTCATTCGCCTTGCCGGGCAATTGCGAAATACGATATTCATTGGACAACGAATTGATGGCCACAATAAACGACTGTACGAATTCGGACAGAATCTGCCTACGTGGCCCTTCATCATCGAATGAATACGACACGGTAGTGGCAGGCACAAAGTTACGAACGAATCGAACTGGATCAGTGACCTTTAGCGACATGGATCCGCGTGCGCGAATTTCTAAATCGACGCCATAGAACCGGTCGTTATACACCAGCGGCGCAGAAGTGCCGAATTTGATGCCACGAATCTCACGCAGGTTGACGAAGGCCACATATTTGGTGCGGCCAGGCTGACCTCCGAAGGTGAATCGATCGGCGACCTGGTTGAAGAACGATCCGATGCCGTCTCCGGCGAGCACGCTCTGTTCCCCGTTGCGATATTCATAACCGCCCGACTCGGTGATGACGTTTTCGATACCTGTTTCAGAGAAAATGAACGCCGCAGTATTCTCTGGCACATAGATACGCGAACCATTGGTGATTATTCCCTCGGAACCGTATTCATTCGAACCGCGATCGTTGTTGCTTCCGCGGGGAATGCCCGGCACAACGACGGTGTGTTCCGTGAACGGACCAGCGGTGATGATATCACGCCACAGGTCCGCGAATGTACCGCCGAGCGCGCCGGCGAACGCCTTAATAACTGCCATCTGTTTTCCTCGATATCTCAATGCACATGGCCGGTCTTGCGACTATGCAATCGCAAGACCGGCCGTTATGCTGGCATGTTGGCTATAGCTGCGTTTCGCGATCGCAGTATTCGCATCGAACGACTTCTTTGCGATGACCGGAAAGCGGAGCGCCACAACCTTCACAATTCACCGAAACCACGGGTTCGGTAATCCCAAGCCCACTACGGAATGCGCCAAAAGTGTCCTTCAGCGCCCCGGCCAGAGCCTCCGTTCCGGGGATGGCCTTGTTGAAGACCGGCTCATCCATTGGCGTATACTGTCTGCCGCGTATACCCATGTATCGTCATCGTTCCTTTCTTGGAAAACCGTTACCTCGATACGCCAGTCTGATCACTGGCCCACCGATGCGAGCTTCTGCGTGCATCGAGTCATGACCTCGGTGTAGTAGGCCGAATCCTCACTGCTGAGGGAGTTTTCGTCAATGGCGTCTACCTTCTGGGAGAACTCAGAGTAACGCTTCATCATGCTGGCATAGTCGGTAGCCATGCTGACCACGTTATCGGATTTCTGATATTTGTTCATGAAGGCAACATACTCATCGATAAAGGCCTCGTAGCTGTCCATCGTGGACTTGAAGTCAGCACTGTCATTGGTGTTCTGCTGCGCCTTCTGATCCGAAGACTGGTCGCTCTGCTTGTTGGCATCGCTGGAATCAGCGCCCGTATCAGTGCTCTTATCATCCTGCTTCGCGGCGTCGCCGTCCGTAGACGTATCTTCCTTCTTCTCCGGAACCTGGATAGTGATGGACATGATGGTTTCGTCGTCAGTGTCACGAGAAACGCTCACACTGTATCCATCGGCGTTCTTGGCATTGAAACTGTCAGCGGACTTGTTATAGTCCACGGTGAAACCGTTGTCTTGCACGGACTTGACGTAGTCGGCATACTGCTTGGCGTCGGTACCGCACACCTCGATGGAGAAATAGTCCGAAGACTCGCTTTTAATTTCACCCTCTGTGGATTTCGGCTGCGGCAGCAGCGCCGCGATATCCGACTCCGGCCATGAATATGCTTCGCACTTGGTGGCGAGCAATGCTTCCAATTCCGCCCGATCAGCCTTGGCCTTCGCATCGTCACGAATTACGAACACGCCACCGATTACCAGACCCACAACGGTGATACCGACTGCCACCCAGGCCAGCACTCGGCCTTGCACCTTGCCACTCGGGCGGGTCACGTATACGGCGAAGCCTGAGAGCAGTGCCGGAATCACCGTGGCGAACAGCAGTCCGCCCCAGGATCGGCCAGAAACATCCACAAATTGGGCGAGTACGAACAACACTCCCCAAATAATGGCGAACACAGCCAGCTTGGAAGTCTTCTTCACCCCTTGTGCATTCGGAGCAAGCACGGCAGGCGCAGCGGCACCAGCAAAACCAGTGGCAGCACCGGCACCATGTGTGGCGGGTGCAGGAGCCACACCAATACGCTTGTCCAGAGCGGCGAGGAACTCATCAACGCGCTTGGCGCTTTCGTTTCCAGTCGCCTCCAGACGAATGGCGGCCCCTGCCGCACCCTGCGGGACTACGGTTAGCGTGCAGTTCACCCCATCATAGGAGTGGAAGGAAAACGCTCCGGTCTGGGTGTTTTCGTTATCCAAGGTAAACGTGGCGCCAGTAGTCAGCTGGTCGTGAATAACTTGGAACAGCTGTTGCGGACTGACCGCATATACACGATCAAATGGCGCGCCGGCGGGCCGCTGCGATGCCGTAGCCGGAGCCATCGGAGTGGTGGTAGCACCATCAGACGCTACGTTCGGTTGGCCAGCCGGTACAGTATTCGGCACGGTAGGCGCATTCGCGCGATCTTCCGGTGCGTCATTCGTGCCTTCGGACGGTGGAACCGGCTGAGGTTGTTGATCAAATGGCGTTGTCATGATGCCCTTCTTTCCTTAAGCAGCAGCATTACCAGCACAGAAGAGGCAAGCCCGGCAACCGTTACGGTCAATCCGACTGCCATGGCAAGCCGGTATCGTTCGCTCATCATTGCGTCCCTTCTTATTGCTCGCTTTGCTCTGCGATACATCGAAACCAGTGTATGGCGTTGTTATTATGTACGCAAATTAGCATTTTGTATGCATGTTAGCTTTATTGTCGATGCTTGATACCGCGCATGAACATCCTTTCCGCCACCGCACCTACACGGATGGCATCGACCATTGTCGGCGACACGCGCGGGCCATACATCAGCTGACAACTGAATTTTTCGGCGTGTTTCCGAAAAGTCGGCGTCCTGTACGCTGGGAATCGAGCAACCGCGTACGATGGCGCAGCACAGCACCCGCAACACAGCGACAAGGAGCATGGGCAATGGCAGACATCCCCGAAGAACATTTGACCGAGGAACTGTTGGATCGGCTGCTCGCCAGCGCCAGCATTGAGCAGTATCTCGATGAGGGACTCGTCAGCGCACGCACGCTGACCGACTATCTGTTCGACCGTATGGAAGCCCATGACCTGAGACGAGCCGACGTGGTGCGGGCATCCGGCCTCAACGCCACAGTGGTTTATGACATTTTCTCCGGCAAAAGCCGCCCCGGCCGAGATCACGCCATTATGCTGGCTTTTGGTCTCAAGTGCACATTACGTGAAACCCAACGGCTACTTCGTCTTGCAGGCGTTTCCGAACTGTGGTGCAAACAGCGACGCGACGCGATTATCATCTGGTGTATACGCAGTGGATTCGACCGCATTGCCACGGACGACGAGTTGTATCGTATGGGAGAGGCGACGTTGCTACCGGCCGATTGACGACATTCGGCCCAACAACACTCACCAGTGAGACGCAAGTAAGAGGGCATCAAGGAGAGACATGGACGATAAGCAGGCGATGCATGCGATGAGCATCGACGATGCGTACCATGTCGAGCGTACGCTCGCTCGCGGACCTTCCGGCGTCACCGAACTGGTGAGCATTGACGGCAACGGCCCGTTCGTACGCAAGAAGATTCCCTCTCCCCTAGCGCAACGCAATGTGTGGGCGGCGCTCAGCGCCTGCCAGAGTAATCGTCTGCCGCGTGTGGAAGCGACGTACGAGCTGCCCGACCGGTTCGTCATCGTCTACGATTACGTGCCGGGCAGCACGCTTGCGCAAATTGCGGAGGAAAACGGGCGGCTTGCACCGAATGTGGCCGTGCAGCTTATCGACCAAATTTGCGAAGCCGTGCAGGAGCTTCACCAGCACGGCGTTATCCACCGCGACATCACGCCGGCCAACGTCATCGTGGCCCAGGATGGCGCGCATCTCATCGATTTCGGCATCGCGCGCATCCGGTCAGAGGCAAGCAACCGTTCACGGGATACCACGGCGCTTGGCACCTACGGATTCGCCTCGCCTGAGCAATATGGCTTTGCCAAAACCGACGCGCGTTCCGACGTATTCTCGCTGGGCCGGCTACTCGGATTCATGCTGACCGGCGTATATCCCGATGCCAGCGACTACGAGCAGCGACTTGCCGATGATGCCGCAGTACCGGCTCGACTACGCGCCGTCATCGGCTATGCGTGCGCATTCGAGCCCAGCAAACGGCCACAGAGCGTCCAAGAGTTTCGCCAGGCGCTGTTCTCCCAGTCCAATCCGCCCATACCGAACGCATCATCGGCAAATCCGCCATCAACGAGAACAACGAACGGCAGCGCGTCGGCGTCTCGACTATTCCGGCGTCTGCACTTGAGCAAACGCGCCATCGTGCTGTGGTCCATCGTCGGAGCGGCGCTGGTGGTCGCCGCTATTGCGGGAGGCATTGTGTTGGCAGGCCAACTTGGCATTATCGGGTCGGCAACATCACCCGATTCCTCGACACAATCCAGCAGCCAATCAACCGATAAGGCCGATGGCGGGCACTCCTCGAACGGGTCAGGAACCGACAATGCCAATGGCACGGGCGGAGTAGGCGGCACTGACGGCGCTGATGGAGACAATCAAGACACCGTCACCGACAATCCTCTGAAAATAGTGGAATCCGGCTGGTCGGCGGACCAGCAAGGGTATGTCCACTACGCTTTCGCCCTGCGCAACACCAGTAAGACCCAGCAGGTGCAGTATCCGCAGATTACCATTACGGGGCGGGCCAAAGACGGTTCCATCGTGTTCTCGCAGACGCAAGCACTGAATATGGCATTCCCGAATCAGACTGTATATGACGCCGGCCAAGCGGGCGAGGGCACGGCCCCGGCCACCGTAGATTTCGTTGTGCTTAGCCCTGATACGTACAACGTCACCGAGGCTCAAGGAACCGCTACCTTCCCCATCAGCGGAACATCCAAAATAGACAACAGGGACGGCGGCACGACGTTCAATGGCGAGGTCCACGCCGTGGCAGATGGATTCAAGCCATCCGATGGGCAGCAAATCAAGATTTCCCTAGTACTGCGCAACGCACAGAACGCAATCATCTATGGAGATATCACATTCGTGGATTGGCCGGGCAATGGCCGATCCGCACCATTCTCGATCACCGTTTACGATCTGCCGAAGTATGCATCTTACGATCTGTATGCGCAAATCTGGTAGTTGACTTTGCGCCTGCGAGGTGGCTGTCAGGCGACTGTCAGGCTTGTGTCCGAGTCACCTGTGCACTGGTGTTGTGGCGCGCCTGGCCGAACAGATAGATGCCGATGGGCAGAGTCAGCACACCGCCGATGATGAACACCAGCGAAATCGGGATCACGTCGGCCAACGGCGCGAAGATCAACATACCCAGCGGCATGCTGAGTGTGCTCATGGTGGTGTCAAGGCCGAATACACGGCCCACCATCTTCTCATCGGCCTCGGTCTGGATGATGGTGCGCATCGGGCCCATGCAGATGGCCGAAGCCAAACCGTTCACCACATCAATCAGCAAATACGCCAGCAGATTGTGAACCACGCCAAGACCAACGACGGAGACGCCCACCAGAGTGATGCCGAAGGCGACCACGCGCATGTTGTTGCGGATGAGCTTGGCACCGATGGTAGACATCAGCGCGCCGCCGAGCAGCATACCGATGCTCCATCCCAGCTCGTTGGCGGCGAGTTTATCGGAGGCGGTGGTCAGGTTGATGAATCCGAGATTCAAATCGATGCCCTCATATTCGCGGGTCATGAGCAACAGCGTAAGGTTCATCGGCGCCACGGCCACGAAGCACACCAAGGTGTCACCGAGCACCACGTTGCGCAGGTTCGCCCGGTGCCATGTGTAGCTGAAGCCATCTTTCAAGTCAGCAAACACACGACGGACGCCGGCAATCAGCGAACGATCAGCATTGGCATCCGACATCGGTTCGAGTGCGGGTTGCCCGCTATTCTCCGCTTCAGCCATACGCCTCGCAACATGTTCCGCGCTCTTCTTCGGCGCTTTGATCAACGCCACAAAGCCGACGCCGATAATGGCCGTGGTCACATCGACTAACAGAATCGACCACAGCGGCACTGTGTTGATAAGCACAGCAGCCACCGCAGGTGCCACAATCATATTTGCCGAATTAATCACGCCGTATATTGAGTTGACGCGCAATAGTTTGCCCGAGGGAACAACATCCGGTATGAACGACTGCACAGCGGGCATCTGCACACCGCCGCCCGCCGAACGAATGAACAGCACCACGAAAATCATGGTCAGACTCACCCATCCCATCGCGAAGCTCAGCGACAGCACGACGGTGACCACAGCAATCACCATATCCGGCAGCATAATCAGCAACTTGCGACTGTGACGGTCGGCCCAGGAGCCGCCGAAAATCGAGACGATCGCCTGCGGCATCACGCCAAACAACGTGGCCAGCAGCATGGCCGAACCGGTTTTAGTCTGCAATACGATCCACCACCAGATGGCATATTGCACGATGTTGGAGCCCAGCAGTGAGAACGCCTGGCCAGTGAGTAGAAGAACTACACGACGGATCCACGCACGCTCGGATTCCTCATTGGCCACTGCTGCGGCATAGGCGGCACCGGGTTTGTTCGCGCTATGGACCGATGCGCGCGCATTCACATTGTCATCGTCGGAAACCTCGGGTGTTTCGCGCACAGTTGGTTCAGTTGTTTTTTGACTAGAAGACATACGAGTGTTCTCAATTCTTCAATTCCACTACAAAGGTCACATCACGGCATACGCACGCCGACGCGCGTATGCGTGCACGACTCCAGCAACGAGCC
>ENA-OWZP01000628-OWZP01000628.1-human-gut-metagenome-genome-assembly--contig:-NODE-628-length-12620-cov-9.068205_pt1 | contig 12620 bp, 9 predicted proteins | sample MGYA00249258_ERZ652111 | MGnify/ENA primary metagenome ERZ652111 (study PRJEB26925, sample SAMN05826993) | human gut metagenome | biome: ENVO:2100002; feature: ENVO:00000062; material: ENVO:00002003...
GATCTGGCCGTTTTCCACCCAGATCTCCCGGATATCCTGTGCGAAGCTTCCTACCTCCTGTAATTCCCCGTTCTCATAGCTGAACAGGAAACTCTCGCACTGTCCGAACTCGTCCCTACGCATCAGTGCCAGTAATATCTGTCTGCCATCAGGAGTGAAGGCGTAAATGCTGTTTCCCAGATTCTGTGCCGTCCGCGTCTCGCCTCGCATGGTATTCACCGCAAATATATATTGATCCAGCGGCGAATGATCCACTTCGTTTACTGCCTGTGCCATTCTCGAACGCAGCAGAAGTTTCTCTGCGGTTCCGTCTCCGTCCAGATCCAACAGGGCATAAGTCTCCTGCTCCGCTCGCTCAGACAGATCGAATACGACTCCCACATTCGTCATAATATCCCGTCTCTGTGCTGCTGCATAAGCATCCGCTTCCTCTGTCGTCAGATCTGCCGCCACCTTCCCATTCCAGACCGGTTGGTTGGACAGAAGCGGAAGTTTCATCTGGGCGGTTCCGTTGCTCTGACTCAGGATCCAATAACCGTCTTCCGCAGTAAGCATGTCTGCGGAGAAATCCTGCGCCTCCGACGGCAGTTTCCAGTCCGTGACCCCGTTTTCTCCGGTCTGTCCCGAAGTATCATATTCCCGGATCGTGTCGATCCAGATGTCCAGATCTCCATCCTGATAATCAGAAGCTGCAAAATAGTACAATCGGACACTATCCTGTTGCTTCAGATAAGCCATCTCCTGTCTATAACTGTCAGACGTATAATAATTTCCCACATTCTGGTAAACCGTGGAACGTCCCTCTGCCGCACATCCCGGCGCTATATATCCCAGAACCATACAATTTAGTCCGGCGTCGTCCCCGGTGGCCGCATAAATACCGTAGCTGGAGACCTGATAAGTAGCAGCAACATCCGCAAAAGATCCGGGGGATACCTTTACATACACCCATTTTTTCGACAGTTCTGCCACGGTAGCCCAATCTTCATCCCTGGGTCCATATTCCGCATAGACCACTCTGGCCTGATTTTCTCCGTCCAGAGGACCGGTAGAATGCCGGCCTTTACTGTCGATGTCTCCCAGGGAGAGCATCCAGATCTGACTGCTCTCCTCTGCAAATACCATGGGGATATCGATACCGGATCCATCAGCGAAAATATAATGTACGTTTGCCACAGAGCCTTCGCCGGGTCTTGTGGAATCCTTTTGGAAAAATAAATACTGCCTCCCGGCTTCATAGAGCAGTTCCGTCATTTCCCCGCTGCCACCCTGTAGATTCAGCAACGTTTCCGCCGCCTTCACCGGATCCTTGTAGGTCTCATGTGCCGCAGTGTCTCCGTCTAAGATCTGCCGGTGCAGCTTCCTGGCTGCGACACCATCGTAGCCAAGATACTGGATGCCGTCCTGTCCGGCAAAAGACCGGGTATCCTCCAAGGCAGCCACATCAAGCAGGGCACTGAACTCTTCCCTGCTGTGGATCCCCTGTTCAAATGCCGCCAGCCATTCCGTTTTGGCAGCCTCATAGTCCACTTCACCCGCCGTTAAATCCCCTTCCGCTGTTTCATCCGACGTTCCTGTCATGTCTGTCGCTTCTGTCGCATCCGCCCCGGTCTCCGTATCATTATCCGCATTTACTGCATCTGTTCCACCGCCCGGGTTGCTACACAGGCATACCACCAATATCACAAGCACTGCTGCCGCACCAATCAGCATCCAGAACGGCGGCTTGCGGTAATCCAGTACATGACGAATACGATTCTTCACATGGTCTTCGCCAAAAGATAAAAGTGCGCAGATGGAACCGCCCCGATAGCGTTTCCATTCGCCGCCGGAAGCCTCTTCCAGCAGGGTATAGGAATAAATTTTCTTGCTCTCTTCACCGAGAAGCTTCACCACTTTTTCATCACAGGACATCTCGCAGTCCATGTTCATCAGATAAAATGCCAGCCACACCAGCGGATTGAACCAGTGGACGCAGCAGATCACCAACGCCGCAGGCTTAAACAGATAGTCCCTGCGCTGTAAGTGCACCCGTTCATGACACAGAACAACTTTTCTGCTCTCAGGATCTAAGCCCGAAGACAGATAGATTACCGGATGGATCAGCCCCATGACGAAGGACAGATGCCCACCGTCGATCTCACAGATCCCGGGTTCTACCTGTCTGACACCACTGTCAAGTCTACGGATCCGATGGTGCATGCGCAGATAGGAAAAAGCATGATATCCCAGGAATCCAAGCATTCCTGCTAGCCATACCAGGGATAATACACGGAGCCACACCGGGTATGTCCATGCGCGGGCGTCAGTACCCGTTCCGGCAGATGTTCCCGAAATCACTGCATCTGTTCCACTGGCTGCCACCCCTGCAACCGTAGCTCCACTTTCTGTTCTCGCAGTTCCCAGGGAAAAATCCTGCGTGCCGTCAGCGTTCATGACAGTATTGTCATTTCCACCAGCCATCGTTTTTTCTGCCGTCTGGCTGTCCGGTACTTCCTCTGCATCGTACTCCCGCCGCAGGACATCTCCGATATCCTTCGTATCGTTGGCCTCTGCATAACCATGACTGCCCGGACCGACTGTCTGCTGCCCGGACGTCATCTCTGTCCCCACAGACAGCAATTTCTCCGGAATCAGGCTGATTCCTGTCTCCGGTAGTATCGGGCAGCACAACCGCACAAACACGATTCCCCATAACAGATAGGAACACCATTTTGGTGCTTTTTGCAACAAAAGTCTGGCGAGGATCACCAGCAGCACACAGTATCCTCCCACCAGACTTAAGTTCCATACACCGTCAAATATTCTGTAGATATTCTCACCCATAAGCCCCTCCTGTCCTGCCCCCCCGGCAAGGCATAGTCGATATTTTATAGACTCTTTGTAATTATAGTCTACATTCTACCGACCCATCTGTCAAGTAAGAAATCTGATTCTGTTGCCCCTCTTCTTCCGGATTTCAGTCACTTACTGTCAGCTCCGGCTCTTCTTCCGAATGCAATACCTCTGCATGCATTTCAAAATCCAGCACGCAGTCTCTATGGATTTCCTCTGCCTCCCCGGTAGTCATGGAAGTGCCGGTCCCCCGGAACGAGATCACTGTCTTTCCATCTCCTATGGTCACATCCGAAGTGACATATAACGGTTTCCGATACTGTTCACTGATCCACACAAAAACCTCATTGGTTGCTTCCCAATACTGCCGCAGTTCCTCACCATACTGCTTCGCATACCCCTGTCCGATGTGGAATCTGCTACGAATGGAGCAGATTTCCGCCCCTCTCTTTCCCGTGCTTACTTCTGCATCGCTTCCATCAGACGCTCCTGCCAGTCATAGAAAGCCTGGCCGTCCACCAGGCAGCGTTCGTCCTCACCTATCCATAATCCCTGTTCTTCCGACGCGTAGCGAAAGGTCCTTGTCTCACCGTCTGCATAGACAAACTGAAAATATCCCACACCTTCCACCATCTCTTCCGGCGGGATCGGATCTGACGTCACTTTTCCGGAAAGCTGTATAAATTCCTGCCACAGCTGCTCTACGGCAGCAGCATCTTCCACGTAATCGTAATCCTCCGTGCAGAAGCTGCAGCCAATCTTCTGAGGGCATTCCTCCGGCAAAAAAGCCGCGCAGAATGCTGTCTTTGCTTCATTCTCCAGCATTCCCGGATACCATATATCCGCTATGGCATAGGCTTCTTCCGGTGTTGCCGCCGGATATAAAACATAGCTGGCGGGATTCTCTACGGATATCATCCCTTTTTCCACATTCTGTACCGCCTGATAAATCGCTACAGTAGTCTGGGCATCCGGGGTTCCGATCCAGCCAGCCCCTCTTCCCTCCTTCAGAAATCCTCTGCTTGCTCCATAGGTAAAGAAATAATTCTGCGGTTCCTCTCCCTCTCCAACGAAAGATATCTGCCCATGGAAAGTGCTGCCGTGGATCCAGGGCAGTACTCGGTAATAATAAGTTCCGTTAACGCTCACCTGTACCTCTTCCTGCTTCCCGTAGGCATTCTCCTTCGGCATCTGAATCCCCGGCACCGTGAAATCCACCGTTTTGCGGAATTCGATGAGATTCAGCAGAAGTACCACTACCACCAATACGATTGCACTGAGAAAAATGGTTGCTTTTACATTAATCTTCTTCATAAACCCCTCCTTTGTTTTCCTTCTATCTATATTGACGACTTTTATATTCCGTTTGTTACAATCAGTATAGCAAAATTTCACCTCGCTATCCACTTTTTCACCCAAACTTAACAGTCTGGAACTTTAAAACTGGCGGCATCGGTTTCCCGGTGTCGCCAGTTTATTGTCACTCTATTTTACGAGTGGCTCATAATAGAGCACTGTCTGCGCAGGATCTTTTCCGCTGATTTCCACGCCGTCCGCCGTCGTTCCCTGGAAGCCGCCGGATGCGCCGATATAGAGAATGCGACCGTCCGGTACGAGAACCGCACAGGTACCTTCCGTACCGCAGGGCATCTCCCAGTTCTCCTGCACTCTGGTGAATTCCGTCTCACCCAGACGATAGGTGTCCACGCCGTTGTATCCCCATAGGATAAAATCTGCCGTCTCACTCACACCTGCTGCCACCATTTTCCACGGGTAGATCATATCAGCACTGCAAATAACATTCTCACCTCCAGCCACCGGAACAAACCTGAGGCTTTCCGGGTCTACTGACACTAATGTCATAGCCATATCTCCTGCTGTCGTATTGCCCACTGCCTGTGCAGCCGCATAGACTTTGCCGTCCTTGCCCTGTCCTAATGCTCCGGCACCTTGTACGGCATAGCTGTTGTCATCCGCCACGGTTCCAATCAGCTCACCTTCCGCAGAATAGATCCGCACATAACTGCCATCCTCCTGCATCCGCATCCGCACATATAATCTGCCCTGGGCATCTGTTGCCATACTATCGACGATATTCCATTCCCTCTCCCCAACAGTAAAACTGTTCAGAAGCGTTCCCTCCGGACTGATATGGTAGATCACAGGCAGCCGGCCATGTTCCGCTCCCGGAGATGCCAGTCCGCGCAATGCCGCATAGACACTTCCGTCCGGTGCGATGCACAGGCTATACACCTCGCCGTCCTCATCGAAATCATCATAAAACTTTTCCGGGGTCCCGCTGCCGTAAGCCAGATATTCCACCCGTGCTTTCCCTTCCATGGTGAAGCCACCGACATACAGACCCTGTTCTGCCGCCACAGCACACCGGATACTGATCTCTCCCGCATAGGCGATCTGCCATTCCTGTGATGCCGTGTCTGCCCCCGGGACTGCACTTGCCTCTCCTACGCCCTGTGTCTGTTGTGATCCGCTCTCCTGTGACATATCACCTGGTAATGCACTATCTTCTGTCTTCACATATTCATAGTCGCCCGCCTCGATCTCTTCTGTGATTTTCGCCAGACTATAATCTCTCTTCTCACGGAAATCGATCAGCTCCAACAGTTCCTCATCCGTCATTTCCTCTTCCGGCAGGAAAAATGTACTCCGCGCTGCATAGAAAGCCACGCCCTTTTTGTATTTTTCAGGACTATCAAGCATGGTAAGTTCCCTTTTCGGGAAATATCCTTCCTCCTGATATGCACGCCTCAGTTCTTCCAGCCTGTTTTTTTCACTGTCCATAAGCGGTCTGCTGTAGCTATCCGCTGCAACATCTGCCTCCTGCAACCCTGAAAAATATGTTTCCAGTTTTTCATGATTCATGCTCTCCATCCGCGTCCGGTACAAGCCCGATGCCGTCACGGTAACAGAGGCCAAAAGCAGACAGGCTGCTGCCGAAATCACGATTCGTCTAAAGCCATAATGGCGTACCGTTTGATTTGCTCCCTTTCCATCCGTGTTTTTGCTGTCCGCATTTTCCGGCTTAAGTCCCTCCAGAATATTCTCCACCGTCGTATTCAGAGACTCCGGCACTGCCATCCGTTCCGACTCCGCCATTTTTCTTATTTTTCTATCTATATAATCATCTCTCATATAAAACCTCATTTCTGCACACTCATTTGCGCATAACGAATTTGTGCCAAGTACGCACGGTCACATAAGTTTCTCCCTTAACTGCTCCTTCGCCCGGTACAATCTCGATTTTACGGTTCCCTGCCTGCATTCCAGTATCCTGCTGATCTCCGGGATCGTGCACCGTTCATAATAAAACAGTACGATCACATCCCGGTATCCACCATCCAGCTGCATGACAGCATCCCACAGTTCATGGTGTTCGTCATAAAATGCCGGGGACAGATTCTCTTCCCATGCCACCGCACCGGTCCGCTTATTTTGCCGATAAATCTTTTTCGCTTCATTTGCCGTGATCTGTAAGATCCAGTTTTTAAAACTGTCCGGATCCCGCAGTGTCCTTAACTTTTCATAGGCATGCAGTACCGCTTCACTGACAGCGTCCTCCGCATCCGCACTATTATTCAGAATAGAATATGCCAGTCGGTACATATGCAGGGTATAGCCCCGCACTTCCCGCACAAATTCCTCTTTTGTCATAACTGACAAAGTAACACCTCCTTCTCTTCGCCGGCTTCATACTATATGAGTCGCCGGACGGTAAAAAGGTTCCTGTATTTTAAAAAAAGGCACCGGATGTTCCGATGCCTTTAAATCCAATATACTCTATAACTCTTTGAATTTGTATTTTCCTTTTCCATGCCCGGATACCGGTTCGATTACATCAGCCTGTACCATATTGGATATTATTTTAGAAGCGCCTGAACTTTTCAGCCCAAGCAATTCCATAACCTCTCCTCTGCCAAAAAACTGACAATCTCCGAATTTTTCATATAATACACGGATATGCATAATTGTTTTTGTTGAAAAATTCAGCGTTTTTTCAGCCAATCTTGTTTCAATGTCCACTTTTGATGTTTCAATGTCCATTTTTTGAGTTCCAATGTCCACTTTTGAAGTTCCAATGTCCACTTTTGTATCCTCTAAAAGTCCACTGATATGCATATTTCGATTGTGCAGCTCGTTGTGTTCATTTAAAAGCATATTTCTGAGGAAGAGTTCCAAATATTCCGTTGTCTCATGAATTCCTTTTTGTAAATTCGTATAATTGGCTCTGACAAGTGCATTTCTGAAATACCATGCATTTTCCGCAAAAATATCATTTGTTGCAAAAAAACCAAGTGTTCTCAAATATTTTATGAAAAAAACCGCTGTGGTTCTTGTGTTTCCCTCACCAAAAATGTGAATTTGCCAAAGCCTTGATACAAACAAAGCCAGATGATGAATGCTCTCTTCTATCGAAAGTCCTTTATAACTAAAAGCTTTTTCCTGCGAAAAATCATATTCCAACGTAGCACGCAGTTCTGAAGCACTCCCATATATGACCGTTGCGCCATCAAGCACCCATTCTTTCTTCGTAATATTATAATCTCTTATTTTTCCGGCATGCTTATATATTCCACGAAAAAGCTTACGATGAATAGCTATATACTCATTCGGTGAAAAGGAAAACGCCGTTTCGGAAAGGAGCTCCGCAATACGGCTGGAAACTTTATCTGCTTCTTCCGTGCGTTCATTATCTGATACACGGACAGGTCTCTCATTGTAATAGCTTTCTATAAGACTCTGTGCCTCTTTTAGTGTGATCTTACCTTCAATATTTTGAATTGCAGTGTCAATCAGATATTGCGAGGGTTTCAGACCATCTACTGCCTGAAGTCCAACCGCCGTGCTCCACACATACCCTTTTGTTGCTTTATTCGGTTCGGATTCTCTCAGATATTCTTTAAATGGGTCTTTGTCCATATTCATTTCCCCGCTATATATCACTATCTTAGTTTTCCTGCTACTATTTTTATTATATCTTATAATCACAATAAACCAAAATGTTTTTGCAGAGATTTTTGCGAAAATCAAAAATATTTTACCTGAAGATTCCTTCTTGACCCACGAGTTAGTCTATGCTAATATAACAATTGTTATGGAGACAGATCGCAAGAAAATCACGGAAGAAAACTTAATCCGCTGCGGCAGGGAAGAACTTTTGGAAAAAGGCTACGCCGGGGCGAACCTCCGGGATATCTGCAAACGGGCCGGAGTTACTACCGGAGCTTTTTATTTCTCTTTTGCGAATAAGGAAGCTCTGCTGGGGGCGATTCTGGATCCCCTGATTGCCGAATATCAGAAAATGATGCAGAAAATAGCCAAAAGGGAGCAGGAACATCCTGAGACCGCAGAGCAGAATGAACGCGAGATCATGGAATATATCTGTGCGCACAGGCAGGAATGTGAACTGGTACTGGAGAAATGCTCCGGCAGCAAATACGAATCCTTCCGGGATGTCGTCTTCAACAATATGTTCACGGCCTTTCAGGGCTATTATGAAAAACAACTAGGCTATGTGCCCGATAAAGAATTACTACGGATTCTGACATCCATGAGGTTACACGGATTTCTGGAATTGATCAAAGGAGATTATGATATGGAACACCGCCTGTTCCTGACGAAAGCCATCGGTATTCACGCCGATGCCGGAACGCAGGGTTTAATTGCATATTTTAAGAGCGAGAAGGATGCTCACCGTTAATGCGGTGGGCATTTTCTTTTATAAAAAATAACAAATATAACTTTTGTTATATTCAGAAAACAAGTAGGAGGATTAGTTATGAACAAAAACGTGAACTACGGAAACTGGGTACCTGAAAAAATGTTGGCGCTGTGCTATGTCGCTGCTGCCGTACTCGGCATTGCCGCCTATGTGACCGGACCGGTGCTGCATCTTGCCATTCCGACATGGATCCTGGGCATTCTTGCCGCGATTTGCCTGGTCTATGGCATTTACATGCACATCTGTCATGAATTGTTTGCCTTCGGCAAAGGCAACATGATGGCAAAAGTCCATCAGCATCTCGTAGATCATCTGGAATGGGACGGCGAAGGCACTCTGCTCGACATCGGATGTGGTGCGGCTGCCCTGACGATCCGCTGCGCCAAGGCTTTCCCCAAGGCAAAACTCGTCGGTATGGACTACTGGGGTGCCGAGTGGAACTATGCCAAAGAGCAATGTGAAGCCAATGCGAAAGCGGAGGGTGTTGCCGACCGGATCACCTTCCACAAAGGAGATGCCGCCCATCTGGAAGATCCGGATGAGACCTTCGATGCCACTGTCAGCAACTTTGTCTTCCACGAAGTCCGTTCCGCCAAGGATAAACGGGATGTGGTCAGAGAAGCTCTGCGCATAGTCAAAAAGGGCGGTGCCTTCTCCTTTCAGGACATGTTCTCCCAGAAAGCACTCTACGGTGACATGGAAGAATTTGTCGAAGAATTGAAAAAAGAAGGAATCACAGAAATTCACTACATCGGCAATCTTGAGAAGAAACTGGATTTTATCCCGGGATATGCCGCTGCTCCCTGGATGATCTCCGGCATGGGAATCCTATACGGGCGGAAATAATCACGAAAATCAAAAATGTTTTTGTATAGTTTTTCACGAAATCCAAAAATGTTTTCACGTGGTTTTTCACGAAAATCAAAAATGTTTTCACGTGGTTTTTCACGAAAATCAAAAATGTTTTTATATAAAACCATCCCGGACACTGTGTCTGTCTCACAAGCACAGTGTCCGGGATGTCAAATTTCTTCTTATATGTCCACCCTATAATGTAATATTGATCACCGGCACAGGCGCCGCCGATACACCTACGCCGACAGCATCTGCGGAAAATGAAGTCCCTGTCATGCCGGAGGAAACCGCTCCTGCATTCCCGGTGGGAATGACCACGTTGTCTTTCATTTTCTCCAGGTGGTTGAAAACTGCTTTCAAGTACTCCGCATCGGCTTTGACGATGTCTTTCATCTCTTTATTGCGGTGTTTGATTTTCATCATCTTGAGGTCTGCGGGATCCATCTCCCTGTCCACCGAGACCGTAGTATCCGATAAGCCGTCCAGTCCTATCTCTTCCATCAGGTCACGTAAGCTGTCAGACATTTCCTGCATCATCTCCGAGGTGAAATCGCTCATTTCCGACATAAAGTCTCCTGCCTGTGCATAGAATTCATCCATGCCGAGATCAACATAATCGGATATATCATAGCTGTCCCCGGCATACTCATACGCAGAGAAATCCCCGGACACTTCATTCGCGGAATCTTCCGCAGACATTTCTTCCGCATTCCGCGCGTTTTCAGATTCTGCGTCCTGCGCATCCTTCGTTTCTTCTTCACTGATCCGGTCTCCCTGGCAGATTCCGCCGGCAGCCTTCATCATTTCCTCTTCTTCGAGATGTTTTGCTTTCTTCTTCGCCACACGTTCCATAGCCTGTGCATGAGCGATTGCTGCGTCGATCTCTTCACTGTCGCTGTCACTGTCACTGTTCTGCTTCTGACGCTTCAGGCGCATGATCTCTCTTCTCGCCTGCCCGACTGCCTGCTTTGCCGCCTGGGACGTCTTGCTCCGCAGTATCTTGGACGAGATATTTTTGAACTGGTACTTCAATTTCTTCAGCGCCAGCGTCGTATTTTTCGTCTGCTGCCTCTGATTGCGCAGCGATTCACTGTAACTTAAAGTACTCGTCACAATAGAATCCTGTCCCCAACTGTTCGCTGCCTGCGTCTGCGTACTTTGACTGTTTCTGGACAGCATTCTACGAATATCGGTAACAGAACTTTTATTTTTTGCTCCGAAGATACTCTTCTGATTGTTCTGCGTCTTCTTTCCTCCGGAAAATGCCTGCGGCAAACCGGTATTGCCGCTCCCGTAAACACCTCCGGACTTCCCCATAGAAATCATACAGCATCACCTTACCCTCTGAAGTCAAAGTTCTGGCCGACCTGCCGTTCGTCTGCGGTCTGCACACTGTCACTCCGTGTGTTGAAATTGTAGGTTTCTATCTTAGACAACAGTTCTTCTATGGAACCAGCACTGATCGTTACCGTATCCTCTGTGCCGGCTTCCTCCTTGCTGTCTGCTACCTTATCCGACTTCTTGTCTTTTAGCCGTTCTTCCTTTTCTTTCTTAGCAGCCTTCTTCTCCGCAGCCTTTTTCTCTGTTTTCTTCTGCTCAGCCTTTTTCTCGATCCGGGCCTTCTGCTCGGCGCTGGATTTCTTCAATACAGCGAAAAATGACAGTGTTCCTCCATCATTTACCTGCATTCCAAAGCCCTTGACCTGCGCACCGGAACTCTGCAGGCTGGTCTTTAACTGCTGTATCTGTGCAGCGGCACCGCTCAGGATTCCCTCATACTGTTTGCGGAATTTCTCGTCTGTTGCCATCTGTTCGATCTTGTCCTCATCAATGAGAACAACCGTCTTATAGCCATTGGCATATTTTGCAGCATTGGCTTTTGCATTCTCCTTCTGATCTCTGCTGACCAGAATAAAATCATAATTTCCGTACCTCTTCTTCAGCTGCTCATAGTATTTCGCAGCCTTCTCCGACAGCTCCGGCTGACCGATGGTTCTGCCGTAATCCTCAGTCTTTCCTCTGGTCTGTGCCGTTTCGGACGTCTTTCCCGTACCTGTTGTGCCGGCTGTCTTATCCGGTGTTCCGAATGCCTCCGACTTCTTCGTCTTCGTACTCTTGCTGTAATCACTCTGCGCAGCATACGCACCTATGCTGCCGGTTGCTCCGATTCCCGCCATAATTATCTCCTCCTTGAAAATAAATGCCAAATCCGTTTGTTTACCGGTTCCTCTATTGAGAATATCGGACAACTTCTCCGACTTTTTTATACACACCAAAAGGAAACATGCAAAAAGCAAAAAAAAAACCGTTTTTCTGCACCCTTTGTGGATCAGAAAAACGGTTTTCCTGTAAACTTTATCCTAAATTACTATTGATTCAAATGGTTGATCGTAACATGCAGCTCTCCCAACAGCTTCTTAATGTCCGCACTGGAGGTCGCCATATCTCTTGCTAACTTCTGTACTTCCGTTGCCACCACGGCAAAGCCCTTGCCCTGATCTCCGGCTCTTGCAGCCTCAATCGAAGCATTCAGTGCCAGAATCTGCTGTCTCTTGCTGTAGCCATCGATTTCCTTGGTCTTGTCCGTTGCTTCCTCGATCTGTTCCGCAGCTTTCGTAATGCCACCCTTTAGCTCACCTACCAGATTCTCGTTTTTCCTGTTGACGTAGCTGGCTCTTACGAACATGTTGATCACATCTCCCAGCAGATTTGCCGAAGCGTCGATCTGCTCCCTTGTCTTTACATTTACCTTTTTCAAGGCCTTGATATATTTATCCTCATCAATGCCAAGTTCTCTTGCTGTCTGACGGAACTTCTCCTCATCCGGATTCTCCGGCAGCACCTGTCCTCCGATAATACTGCCCAGCACGGTTCCATCCTCCAGTGTGATCGGAATGCCGAAATCCACAAGTCCCGCATGGCAGGGATACACACCATGGCCTTCTCTGTCACACTGCTCGCAGCGCTTTTTCCCCTCTGCGCTTCCTCTCGTCAGATCAATACAGAACTCCGTAAAATTATAACAGTCACTGATGTATTTTCCGTCTGCACCCACAGCCACGGTTGCCAGTCCCGTGCTGTTTGCCCAGTTCTTCATGATCTGCTCGAATTTGTTCATGTCACAAAAATCCTGAATCTTCATATAACCTGTCTCTTATACACATCTCCGAGCCCACGAGACCCTAAGACA
>ENA-OWZP01000666-OWZP01000666.1-human-gut-metagenome-genome-assembly--contig:-NODE-666-length-12234-cov-9.171278_pt1 | contig 12234 bp, 8 predicted proteins | sample MGYA00249258_ERZ652111 | MGnify/ENA primary metagenome ERZ652111 (study PRJEB26925, sample SAMN05826993) | human gut metagenome | biome: ENVO:2100002; feature: ENVO:00000062; material: ENVO:00002003...
TGAAGGAAGAGGAAGTGGCACAGTGCCGCCCCTTCTTTGACGAGCAGCCCCGGGAGTGGGTGAACATGGGCGTACAGGCGGACAATCTGGCGGGCGAGTATTTCATCACCACCGGCTCGGGCAAGTTCTTCCGCAACGTAGAGCCGGACCCTGTTCACAGCATCGGCATCGTGGAGATCAACGACAAGGGCGACAGCTGGCGCATCGTCTGGGGCTTAGAGGACGGCGCAAAGCCCACATCCGAGTTCCCCAGCCACTTTATGAACCACAGCGTCCGCAAAGCCGCCACCAATGGCGCAAACCGCGTTATCTACCACTGCCACGCCACCAATGTGATTGCCCTGACCTACATTCTGCCCCTCACCGACCGGGATTTCACCCGTGCCCTGTGGCAGAGTGCCACCGAGTGCCCGGTGGTGTTCCCGGAGGGCGTGGGCGTCTGCCCGTGGATGGTGCCCGGCGGGGCAGACATTGCCATGGCCACCAGCGAGCTGATGAAAACCTATCAGGCTGCCATCTGGGCACAGCACGGTCTGTTTGCCTCCGGTCCGGACTTTGACATCACCTTCGGCCTTGCCCACACCATTGAGAAGAGCGCCGAAATTTACGTCAAGGTGCTCTCCATGGGCGGCGGCATCATCCGGCAAACCATCACCGACGACGACCTCCGTGCTATTGCCCACGACTTTGGCGTGACCCTGAACGAAAAGTTCCTCAACTGAGCCATCTTTCTCCATTCTTCTTCATCATAGCAGAACAGGCATCCTGCCCGATACCACCAAGCGGTAACGCAGGATGCCTGTTCTGCTTTATGTTTCCCGGAATTCCATGGGCGTTTTTCCGGTGACCTGCTGAAAGACCGCGCTGAAATAATTGCGGGTGGCAAAACCAAGCTGTTCGGAAATTTCCCGGACGCTGAGCGGTGTACTTTTCAGCAGAACTTTCGCACGTTCGACCTTTGCAAACTTTACATAGTTCGTGACACTCAGACCGGTTTCTTCCTTGAATTTGTGGGTGAGGTAATATTCCGTGTAGCCCACCATGGCGGCAAGATCTTCCGCTACGATCTTTTTGTCCAGATTCATCTCGATATAATCCACACACTTCTGGATCTGTCTACTGAGGTTCGGGTTTGTCCGGTGCTTGTGGACACGCCGGATAAAGTCGTCGTACATCATCATTGCAAGCGGGTTCAGTTCATTCAACGATTTTGCGGATATACCTGTGATCTCACGAAAAAGCTCCTTTCGTATGAATACGCAAAAGGCGGCAGGCCCTGGCCTGCCGCCTTTTGTCCGCCATTTATTTCAGATGCTTACGGAAGAAGGCGCATTCTTCCCGGTTACAGCGCGCAGCATTTTCCGACCGGATGTCGCAGTGGAACACGTGACCCAGCACATGATCCTTGTCGCCGTAGTAATGGTACTTTGCTTCCGCCCCCATCTCCTTTAAACGTCCCACCAGAGGTTTGGCCTGTTCTGCCAGGAAATCCCCCTCCGCCGTCATAACAAAGGCCGGTGGGAAGTCACCCGTCACATACTGCAACACACTGATCTGCTGCAACTCCTGCTCAGTTCCCTTGCCAGGCAGATAATCAGCCATCAACCTTGTGGTAAGATCTTTCTTGCGACTCTTTTCGATTTTGTAAACGCCGCAGTTGAGCGCCACGGCCCGGGGAACTGCCCTCGCCGGTGTATGCACCGCAAATCCCGATGCATAAGCCGGATTGGTACAGATGCAACTGTACATAGCCAGCAATTGTGCGCCGGCACTGTCCCCCACCGCAAAGAGATTTCCTGTGTCCAGTTCGTATTGTCCAGCGTGGGACAGTATCCACGCAAACACCCGGTTGGTATCCTCCACGGGAGCCGGGAATTTGTATTTTGGCGCCAACCGGTAGGTAAAGTTCACCACCGCAAACCCTTGCTGTGCCAGACTCATGCAGTAATACTGGTAGCGCTCCTTATCTCCGTAGACCCAGCCGCCGCCATGCACACTGACAATGACCGGCAGCAACCCCTGGGCCTCTTTCGGACGATAGACATCCAGCCGGTTCCACTTGGGGTCCGGTCCGTAGACGATATCATCAAACCGACGGATATCTTCGGGAGTCGTGCAGCCCTCGTCCCGCTTGTCATCCCCTCGTTTAAACAGGGCGCGCACCATAAAGCTGGTCAAAGACATTCAGCTTTCCCCCCTTTACAGTCAGAAGCGCTTATTTTTTCATCATCTTTTTGACGCCTTCCACCGGGTGACCGTTGGCGATGGCAAGCATCCCCTCCGCCAGATTGGCAGGGAACATACCGCAGCTGGACAGAACCGCCGCACGCAGCGGGGCATCCGCGCCGGACATGACCATCATTTTAAACGTGGGGTCGCTGTAGTCTGCCTTGCCGCCGAAGCTCTTGGCAATCGTAGCCTCAGTGCCCTTGAACATCTGCATCATAACGGCGGAAATATCCTTGAGCTCCATGGTGGAATGCTCCATCGTGAACGCGCCCTTTTTGGGCTCAGGGTCGCTTTGCAGGGGGCTGCCGCAGAGCGCTTCAAACTCGGCATCGGTGGGCAGGCCCTGCAGTGTTTCGTACCAGCTGCCTTTTTGCCAATCGGGCGCGGCAAGGCTTACGCCGTCCACGGTCAGCGCGGCGCGCAGACGAATGTCCGCCACGGACGCGCCCACGCAGATCTCATAGCTGCCTGCGGGAATCTGCCAGCCGTCACACCAGACGGCAAAGCTGCGGTCGTTCAGTTCAAAGCGTACCGTTTGGCTCTCGCCGGGCTGCAGGCTGACCTTAGCAAAGCCCTTTAATTCCTTGGCGGGGCGGTATAGACCATTTTGGGGCGGTGCAACGTACAGCTGCACGACCTCGGCACCGGCGGTGCTGCCGGTGTTGGTCACCGCAGCGGTCACGGTGCGCCCCTCAATTTTCAAATCGGAATAGGCAAACTGCGTGTAGCTTAACCCATAGCCGAACGGGAACCGCACCGCCTTGCCCGCTTTATCGTAATAACGGTAGCCGGCATACAGACCCTCTTTGTAGTGAGTGGTCTTTTTCCCGAAGGTGTCGCGGCTGGGTACATCATCGTAGCAAAGCGGCCATGTTTCGGTCAGCTTGCCGCTGGGATTTGCCTTGCCGGTCAGCAGATTGGCGGCTGCCACACCGCCCGCCTGACCGGGCAGACCCATATACAAAACCGCCTTGACCTTATCCAGCCACGGCATTTCCACAGCACAACCGCAGAACAGCACCACCACGGTGTTGGGGTTGGCGGCGGCGACCGTTTCAATCAGGCGGATATGTCCCTCCGGCATGGCCATGGTTTCGCGGTCAAAGCCCTCGGACTCGTAGATGTCCGGCAGACCCACGCAGACCACGGCGATTTTTGCCTGTTTTGCGGTTTCAGCGGCTTCGCGCAGGCTTTCCTCGGTCACAGTGCCCTTGACATCGCAGCCGGCGGCAAACGGCACGCCGGGCATAGCGTCGCAGAGGGTGGTCAGCTGTGTGGGGTTGATGTGGCTGGAGCCTGCGCCTTGGTAGCGCATGGTGCGCGCCATCTCGCCAATCAGCGCAATGCCGCCCGCATCCAGCGGCAGAATGTTGTCCTCATTTTTCAGCAGTACTGCGCCGTTTTCGGCGATTTTCTGCGCCAGTGCGTTGTGGGCGTCCTTGTCAAAGGCGTGTCCCTTGGGGCGGCTTTCGCCCTTGAGGGCAAGGGCGATCACCCTTGCGGCGCAGGCGTCTACATCACTTTCAGGCAGGGTGCCGTTCCTGACGGCGGCGGCGACCCAGTCCTCCATATAAGTGCTGCCGCCCGGCATACTCAGGTCGCACCCGGCGTGCATGGCCTTGACGCGGTCACACAGCGCGCCCCAGTCGGTCACGACCAGCCCGGCAAAGCCCCAATCCTTGCGCAGAACATCGGTCAGCAGCCAGTGGTTGTCGCTGGCGTGGACGTTGTTGATGCGCGGGTAGCTGCACATAACGGTTTCGGGCTGGGCAGCCTTGATTACGGTTTCAAACGCGGGCAGGTACAGCTCGCGCAGGGTGCGCTCATCCACCTGGCTGTTGCCGTTGAACCGCTTGTACTCCTGATTGTTCGCGGCAAAATGCTTAAGGCTGGTGCCTGCGCCGGTGCTCTGCGCGCCCTGCACCCATGCCGCGCCCATCGCGCCCGCAATGCAGGGATCCTCGGAAAAATACTCAAAGTTGCGCCCGCACAGCGGATTGCGCTTGATGTTGACGCCGGGTCCCAGCACCACGTCCACGCCGTAGGAAAGTCCTTCCTCACCGATGGCCTGTCCCTCGGCTTTCAGCAGGGCGGCGTCCCAAGTTGCGCCGCTCGTCACAGCTGTAGGGAAGCAGGTGGCAGGCTCGGACTCGTTGACACCCAGCATATCGGCGCCGTTTTTCTGGCAGCGCACGCCGTGGGGACCGTCGCTCATCGTAACGGCGGGGATGCCGTACTGCGCCATCGCCTTGCTGTGCCAGAAATCCGCACCGTTGCAAAGGCTGATTTTATCCTCCAGCGTCATTTTAGACAAAATATCCTGTACTTTTTTATCCATCGTGCTTACTCCTTGTCAGCTTGATTCATAACTGCCAGCACCTGCTCAAACAAAGGCTTGATGGAATCGCCGTAGGCGAGCAGCGCGGTAACAGGCTCGTTCTTTACATATTCCAGCATCGGATTTTCCAGAAATTCCGGCGCGTACTGCCGGGAAATCGTCTGTGCAGCCGGATGCCCCAAAATGATATGCAGCGGGGTTTCCAACGAATAGCGGTCTATTTCCAAGCTGGTTTCGGTGGCATACTCATAGCGATAGCTGCCACTGCCCAAAGTCAGCGTTTCGGTCTGTTCGGGCAGAGTCAGCTCGGCGGTGGTGTTGGCGGGTATCGTGGCATCCACCGTGATCTTGCCGCCCTCGCACCGCCACGCAATGGCAATTTTGCCGTAGACACTCTCGTAGGTCAGTTCGGCGTGGGTGATGCCCTTGATAAACTGCGGGCGCAGGGCAAACTTCTTGTAACCGGGCTCCAGGATTTCAAGCCCGCACAGCTTGGTATACAGCCAGTTTCCGATGGAGCCATAGGCGTAGTGGTTCAGGCTGTTCATGTTGGCGGGGTTGAAGCTGCCGTCCGGGCGGATGGAATTCCAGCGCTCCCAGATGGTGGTGGCACCCATCTTGACCTCATACAGCCAGCTTGGATCGTCCACCTGCAAAAGCAGCCTGCCGGCAAGGTCGTGCCTGCCGTTTTCGGACAGAGTCAGGCAGGCAAAGGGTGTGCCGATAAACCCGGTCAGCAGATGCGTTTTATGCGCACCGATGTTCTTTTCCAGCGCGTCCAAAAGGCGCGGGCGGAACTCGTCCGGCACCATGTCAAAGTGCAGCGCCAGGATCAGGGCGGTTTGCGTTTCGCTGACAAGACGCCCGGTGGGGGTCACATACTCGGCGCGGAATGCCCGCACAAGCTCCTCACGGCGGCGGCTCTAGCGGCGCGCGTCCTCGGTGTACTGCAAAACGGCGGCGGTATCCGCAAGGATCTGCAAGCTCCACGCAAAGCAGACATTGGCAGCAAAGTAGTCATCCGTCGCGCCCTTGCGCTCATCACCCAAGGCGTTCGCCTCGGCGTCCAGCCCCAGCCAGTCGCCGTACTGGAAGCCCGTCTGCCACAGCCCGTTTTCGCCGCACTGGCTCTCGATAAACTCGACCCAGTGCTTCATGCTGTCGTAGCTGTGCTGCAGAATGCGCTTGTCGCCGTAGGCGCGGTAGAGTGTCCACGGTAGCACGGTCACCACATCGCCCCAGAACGCCGCGCCGTCCTGCTGGTTGCCCAGAATGTTCGGCACGACCTGCGGCATACTGACATCGGGACCCAGTTCACTGGCCAAGTCACGAAGCCACTTGGTCATAAACGGCATAATGTTCTCATTGAACGCCGCCGTGGGGCAGAACGCCGTCACATCGCCTGTCCAGCCCAAACGCTCGCTGCGCTGCGGACAGTCAGTGGGGATATCCAAAAAGTTATCCCGCTGGCTCCACTGGATGTTCTGCTGCAACCGGTTCACCCGCTTGTCAGAGCAGGTAAAATGACCGATCTGTGCCAAATCTGTCGAGAGATGGCACGCCGTAAACTGCACGTTCTGCCCGTATTGCAGCCCCTCCACGCAAATATAGCGGAAGCCATGCCATGTAAAATGAGGGTGCAGCGTCTGCTTGCCGCCGCCCAAAATATAGGTGTCGGTCGCCTTCGCCCAGCTGAGGTTTTCGGTGTAAAAGTTCCCGTTCTCGTCCAGCGATTCCGCGTGGCGCAGGGTAAGCTTTTGCCCTTTGTCACCGTAAATTTCCACCTCGACCCAGCCGGTCAGGTTCTGCCCAAAGTCAAAGAGGTGGTCACCGTTGGGAGCAGTAAATTCCTTGACAACAGGCACCCTTTGCAGGCAGCGGACCGGCTCGTTCTCCTGCCCGATGAGGGTGTCAAAGCCGTAGTCAAACAGTCTGGCGGGCTGCGGTGCGGCGGGGTCTGCCGTAAAATCCTGCGTTTCACCGTCATAGATTTCGGCGGACTGAATGGCCCCTGTCGTGCAGAACCAGCTTTCATCGGTGCCGATCCATTCCTCGTGCCCGTCCTCATAGGTGATGCAAAGCGCTGCCAGTGCGGCGGTGGTGTCGCCGTAGTGGTTGGGCTGCGGCATAAAGCCGAGCTTGCCCTTGTACCAGCCGTTCGCCAGCGTCAGCGCCAGACGGTTCTCGCCCTCGCGCAGGGTGACGGCGTAGGTCTGGTACTGCAGACGCTTGCGGTAGTTCGTCCACCCGGGGTGGAAATAGGTATCGTCCACAGGTTCGCCGTTGATCTCCGCCTCATACACACCCAAGGCGGTTGCGTAGAGACGCGTTTTTTTGACATTGCCCTGCACGACAAAGTCCTTATACAGCACCGGGCTGACGGGGCTGGCTTTGTCCGGCGCGTGGGTGATCCACTGCGCCTTGCCCTCAAACGCGCTGCCGTTCAGCAAGCCTGTTTCAAACCGGCTTGTGCCCTCGGCGGTTTCGCCGTGGTTGTCCCATACCGTGACCGTCCAGTCGTACTCGGTGCGCGGGGTCAGGTTGGGGCCAAGGTACTCGTTCAGAATACTCTGCGCACTCGCCACCGTGCCGGAATCCCACACAACATCCCCGCCCTGCACGATTCGCAGTCGGTAGGACGCCTGCACGGTGTCCTGTTGGTCGCTGTCCAGCTTCCAGCTGAAACGCGGCTGCACCTCGTCCAGACCCAGAGGTGCATGCTTGTATTCAATCGTTAAATCGTATAATTTCAGCATACAATTTACCTCTCCTATGCAAATTGCCCCGCCGTACAAAGGCGGCAGGGCGGTGGCTGTTACTGTGCAGCCTTTTCTTTCTCGTTGCGCTCGGCGATGGCTTTCATCATATCGCCGTATTTTGCTTCCAAATCAAACTTGGAGATCAGGATAAACAGGCCGACAAACATAGCCAGCGGAATATACAGGCTGAAAGTGTAGATGCCGTAGCGGACGGCGGGCGTGATGACCTCCATATTGCCGGTAAAGCCCACGACAGCCAGGATCCAGCCGACCAGAGAAGCACCGATGCCGCTGGACACCTTGCCGCCGAAGCTGGAGGCGGAGGCGGACATACCGATGATCTTGTTGTGGTACTTGTAGTCGTTATAGTCCATTGCCATGCTGTTCAGCGTACCGCCAAGGCACATCATGGGGATGGTGGCAAAGCTGCCCAGCAGACCCACTGTGATGCAGAGGATAAAGCTGTCCGGCTTGAAGCAGCGGATGACATTGCCGATGATGCCCAGCACAAAGGCGATTTTCAGGGTCTTGGTCACGCCAAACTTTTTGGTCATAGGGCCGACCACGATGAAGCCGACAAAGGTCGGGATCAGACCCACAGCACCCATAATGCCGATGAGGTTATCATTGCCCAGAATGTACTTGGCGTAGTAGGTGCCGGAGGAGGCGGACAGCGCATAAATGACATTGACCAGCAGGTTTGCCAGCAGAACGATGACCCAGTATTTGTTGTGGAACAGCTTGTTGATGGCATCGCCGAAGGCAAGACCGTCATCGGGCTTTTCCTCCTGTGCGGCAGTCTCCTTGCTGGTTTTGTAGAGGATGAACAGGAAAATCATGCTCAGCGCGCCGACAACAACCGCAAATTTAATGTAGGCAGCCTGGTCTGCTACGCCGTTGGAACCCAGCATATTCGTCAGCGGCACCAGCGCAATAGCGATGACCATACCGATGACATAGCCGGCGGCTGCGCGGAAGATGCCCATCTTGTTGCGCTCCTCCAAGCTCTTGGTGCGCATGACAAGAATGGCGCTGTATGGGATCATGATCGCCGTAGAAACAATAGCAGTCAGGAACACATTGGACAGGAACAGGTAGGCGACCTGTGCAAAGCCGGTCAAACCGGTGGGTACGGTGAACAACGCTACGATTGCCACAAAGGACGGGATCGCCATGCGCAGGAACCACGGGCGGCACTTGCCCTTGGGGCTTTTGCCGTTGTCCATGATCTTACCCATGATCAGATCGGTAAAGGCGTCCACGATTTTGGCTGCCAGCAGGACATTGGCGGCTGTAGCCGCCGCTACACCGACTTTTTCGGTGTAGAAGTACAGCACTGCCGATACCAGACCGGTCATGGCGTTCAGCGCAAACTGACCGCCGCAGTCTGCCAGATAATCGCCGATGCGCATGGTCTTTTGGATACCCATCGAATCGGTGCCAAGAGGTTTCTTTGCCATAATGATTCTCTCCTTCAAATTTTGCGCACCCGGTAGAGTGGATGCGGTTCTCTTGATTACAGGGTTATTATAGCGCAATGCGGCTGATTTATATATCAAATTATAGATTTACATAGCAAAAAAATGATTACATAGTAGATTTAGGGCAATACCTAAAACCATCTTCTGTTTTTAATACCGGCGCGCCGCTGGCCTTACTGAGTTTGTGCTTCCTGAAGGCTTTTCCCCAAATAGGTAAGGGCGAAATATACTAGGATTGGGAAAAAACACCCAAGGAGAATCCCCCAGAAATGCCGGGTGAGAAGCCGCCCTATGATGGAAGGAACTGCTAAGATAAGGATTATTTTACCGCAAAATACCTGAGAAGAGCTCATATGCATACCTCCTGATTCAATAATATACAACGATATTTTACTCTAGCATATGAAAGATTGCGTTAGGCGCATATCGCTATCTTGATTTATATATCAAATTTATGATATTCTATTGAAAAAGGAGGGGCGAGAATGAACTTATGGCTGGAATGCGAACACCTGTATGCAATATGTCGGATTCCAATGGTGGTTGTAACAAAGGACGGTGAACCACAGTTGGTATTGCCCGCCAAAAACGAACTTGTCTCGCAAAAGGCGGTGCGGCTGGTGCTGACAGATTTTATCCTGCAAAAGCGGGACGCACTGCATCCGCTGGTCACCTATGTGGAGCCGGGCTATTTTATCGGCGTTGTGGAACTGCCAGAGGATACTTTTTGTATCGTTGGGCTTGTCAGTCCGTTCCAGCACTCGCGCAGTGAGATCATGCAGATGGCGTCGCTTGCGTTTGCGCCGCAGCAGATGCAGGCATACTGCGACCTGATGGTGCAGATGCCGCTGGTCAACCTCTATCAACTGAAATCTTTGCTGTGCCTTGTAGTGCAGCTGGCCCACGGCACGGAGATTTCGGCGGAAAATATTCTGTTTGTGGACAACACCGTCCTGCGCACGGAGAAACCGGATGATGCCTTGTTCAATTTGCGCGAGGACGCAGAATTTCATGTGCCGGTGGATTTTGAAACCGGCGTCTGTGAGGCGATAGAGCAAGGCAGCACTGAGCTGCTGCAGCACCGCCTTCTGCAGCCGAGTCAGGGAAAAGTCGGTGCGATGAGCTCCAACCCGCTGCAGCAGCTCAAATACTCCTTTGTCAGCTTTGCCACCCTAATCTCCCGCGCGGCCATCTGCGGCGGTCTTTCCGGTGAAGTGGCTTTCAGCCTCAGCGACATCTACTGTCAGCGCGCCGACGTGCAGTCGGAAATTCCTGCTCTGCAGCAGCTGACCTATACCATGGCTCTGGACTTCTGTGCCCGTGTGGCGGAAGTACGGCAGCAATCCATTCAGAGTCCCCCGGTACGGGCCTGCACCGAGTATATTTCCCAGCATCTGCACGAAGAATTGCGTATGGAAGATCTGGCCCGCCACTGCGGGCTGTGTACCCGCAGCCTCTCCCTCAAGTTCAAAAAAGAGCTGAGCATGGGAATCCCGGAATATATTCATCGGGAAAAATTGCGGGAGGCAAAATATCTGCTGGAGCGTACCAACTATACCCTCACCCAGATCACCACCTTTCTCAACTATCCCACCCAGAGTTATTTCACTCAGATTTTCAAGAAATACGAAGGCTGTACCCCACAGCAGTACCGGGATGATCCCCGTGGACTGCACCGGAAATAATCGAAAAACCGGGTCCCGAAGGGCCCGGTTTTTTCGTTTACTGCGCAGATTTTTCTGCTGCCTTGCGGGCATTGATCTGCTGCATCATCTCACCATACATGCTTTCCAGATCGAACTTACGGATCATGAGGAACAGACCGATAAGCATGACCAGCGGAATGTAGATGGAGAAGGTATAGATGCCGTAGCGCACGGCGGGGGTGACGACTTCCATGTTGCCGACGAAACCAGTCAGACCGTTGATCCAACCCACCAGAGAAGCGCCCAGACCTCTGGCCACCTTGCTGCCGAAACTGGAAGCGGAGGCAAACATATCAGGAAATTCCCGAATCAGCACGCTCATTACATTAACTTCCGCATTCATTGCAATACCCCTCCAACCAATTGGGCAAAAGAGCCAAAAACATTGTTTCTTTTCTTAAAATTATAGCATTTTGCATTCGTGCAATCAATGGCGTAAAGAAATATGAACGAGTTTCTTTTAAAGCCTGCACCAAAATGGTGCAGATCTGAAAGGGTTTGGGATTTCCCAACAAGTATTTTGCAATGCAAAAATGGCAGATGTATATACGTCTGCATTGCTTGCAACAACTATGAAGCCTCTCAATGCGCTTTCCAAATTTGAAAATCATTTTGTAGTCAAGACCGTCCGTTTTTAAGTTCAACTTGAAGCGGACGGTTATTTTTCTTCTTAGAAAATTTTCGTGTTTGCATCCGCAGCAAGCAGGGCAAGCCGGTACCAACTCGCAATTTTTGAATCAGATTTTACAAATCCGAATTCAAAAACGCTTGTTGGGCTTCTCCCAAACCCGACATTCAGCACAAAATTGCGCTGACCGTGCATCTTATCCTCTAAAGGCATTATGACCCACAAGGGGGCCGGTACCGTCCAGCCCTCTCTCTTTTTGCCAAAGTTTTCATCGCCTTTTCTTGCAACCCGCCGAAAGTGGCGTATTTTCAAATCTTTTTGTTGACACAGCTCGATTTTTGTGGTAGTCTATTCCAACAATTTAATATAACATATTTACTTAGAGTTCCAGCTCGGCTCCTGAAGGAGCCGGAGCAAGTTTTTGACTTTCTTATCGCTACATAACGAACCCGAACCAAGGCCATCCCGGAAGGGATGGTCAGGTTTCGGTTGTTGTGTGGCGATTTTTTATTGCCAGATCCAGCACCGCACCTTGAAAATCGAAAGACCGTCTGCATAGGATACCCGGCGAAGACCTCGCAAGAGCGAGCCGGAAAACGCCGCCGGAAGGGGGCAGGAAATCCATGCAGGGAGAACGGCACACCCAATATCAACTGGTCAAAATGGCCAGTTGATGTGGTGAATGACACAAAGCGTCATTCACCAGAAACATCTTCTACGTTACAGCTCGTTCAATGTGTTCAAATTGAACACATTGATTCTATCCATGTTACGCTTAACCTCGACTTGACATTTTGTCAAGCCACGGTGAAATCTGGTAAGTGCTGCTTTTCAGTACTTACCAAATTACCGTAACACGGTCACTCTGTGGTGGGTTACGAAAACCGTAACTCACCACTTGGAAGTGGTAAATAGACAAATTGTCCACTTACCACCCAGCCATAACGCACAGATTTTAGTTGGTGATCATTTTGATCACCAACCAGACAATCGTAACGCTTTATTGTGTGAAAGTGGTGGTTACCATTTTGATAACCACCATATACCCGTAACATTTGGGGCAAATAATGCTTTTCATTATCCACCACACACC
>ENA-OWZP01000673-OWZP01000673.1-human-gut-metagenome-genome-assembly--contig:-NODE-673-length-12147-cov-7.313430_pt1 | contig 12147 bp, 9 predicted proteins | sample MGYA00249258_ERZ652111 | MGnify/ENA primary metagenome ERZ652111 (study PRJEB26925, sample SAMN05826993) | human gut metagenome | biome: ENVO:2100002; feature: ENVO:00000062; material: ENVO:00002003...
AGATCACCGTCGGTGAGCTGGCTGCCCGCCTGAAGCAGCAGGCCGGCAAGGTCATTGCCAAGTTTATGCAGATGGGCGAGATGCACGCCATCAACGATGTGATCGATTTCGATACCGCATCTCTGCTGGCTGAGGAGTTCCACGCAAAGGTCGAGCACGAGGTGCATGTGACCATCGAGGAGCGCCTGTTCACGCAGGAAGAGGATTCGCAGGAGGATCTGGTGGAGCGTCCCCCGGTGGTCTGCGTTATGGGCCACGTTGACCACGGCAAGACCAGTATTCTGGATGCCATCCGCAAGACCAACGTTACCGCAGGCGAGGCCGGCGGCATCACGCAGGCCATCGGTGCATATCAGGTCAAGGTCAACGACAGCCTCATCACCTTCTTGGATACCCCGGGCCACGAGGCATTCACCTCCATGCGTGCCCGCGGTGCCAACATGACCGATATCGCCGTTCTGGTGGTTGCTGCCGATGACGGCATCATGCCCCAGACCATCGAGTCCATCAACCACGCCAAGGCTGCAAATGTCAAGCTCATCGTGGCAATGAACAAGATGGATAAGCCCACCGCAAACCCCGAGCGCGTGATGGAAGGCCTGACCAAGTACGGCATCATCACCGAGGACTGGGGCGGCGATGTGGCCTGCATCCCGGTGTCTGCCCTGACCGGCATGGGCATCAACGACCTGCTGGAGCGCATTGCTCTGGAAGCTGAGGTCATGGAGCTGAAGGCAAACCCCAACCGTCGCGCCAAGGGTGCGGTCGTTGAGGCCCGTCTGGACAAGGGCCAGGGCCCCATTGCCACCATTCTGGTGCAGAACGGCACCCTGCACTCCGGCGACGTCATCATTGCCGGTACCGCCGTGGGTCGTGTGCGTACCATGCGCAACGACAAGGGTCAGCTGCTGACCGATGCCGGCCCCTCTACCCCTGTGGAGATCACCGGCCTGACCGCAGTGCCCGAGGCAGGCGACCTGTTCGAGGCTGTTGAGGACGAGCGTCTGGCCCGCGAACTGGCCGAGCAGCGCATCGCTGCCGCCAAGGAGAAGCAGTTCTCCTCCTTCCAGAAGGTCACGCTGGATAACCTGTTCAGCCAGATGGCACAGAACGACATGAAGGAGTTGGCCATCGTGGTCAAGGCCGACGTGCAGGGCTCTGCCGAGGCTGTGAAGCAGAGTTTGGAGAAGATCTCCAACGACGAGGTGCGTGTGCGCGTCATCCACGCCGGTGTCGGCGCCATCAGCAAGTCTGACGTCGATCTGGCCGATGCCTCCAACGCCATCATCATCGGCTTCAACGTCCGCCCGGACAACGTGGCCAAGGAAGAAGCTGCTGCCACCAAGGTGGAAATGCGTATGTACCGCGTCATTTACGACGCCATCAACGATGTCACCGACGCTATGAAGGGTATGCTGGCACCCAAGTTCCGCGAGGTCTCTCTGGGCGAACTGCAGGTGCGTCAGGTGTACAAGATCTCCAACGTGGGTACCGTTGCAGGCTGCCGCGTGACCAGCGGAAAGATCACCCGCGACAGCAAGGTGCGCGTGGTGCGTGACGGCATCGTTATTGCCGAGGACGAGATCGCATCCCTGAAGCGCTTCAAGGATGACGCCAAGGAAGTGGCCGAGGGCTACGAGTGCGGCGTGACGCTGGAGAAGTTTGCGGACGTCAAGGAAGGCGATGTGTACGAGGCCTTCAAGATGGAAGAGTACCGCGACTAAGCAAAAAACCGAATATATAACAGCTTCCCGGCAGAAAAGGCTTCCCCCGGACGGGGAAAGCTGTCGAACGAAGTGAGACTGATGAGGGCGTATCTTTCGCAGGTGTGGAGCGTGCGCCCTCATCCGTCGTTTTGGCAGACAAATGCCGCCTTGCCCCGGCCGGGGCAAGGCTTTGGGAGGCTGCCGGACAGAATTTGGAGAAAACTATGTCTCAGAAAAATATGGGCCGTCTTGCGCAGGATATGAAGCGCGAGGTCATTGCCATCATCGGCCGGCTGAAGGACCCGCGGCTGGAGGGCGGTCTGCTGACCGTCACCCGTCTGGACGTGACGCCGGATCTGGATGTGGCAAAAGTGTATGTAAGCGTGATGGGCCGCGCAGACGGCCCCAAGCCCGCAATTGAAGCGCTGAACCGCGCCGCAGGCCATGTGCGCACCGAGGTCAGCAAAAAAATGCACATCCGCAAGGCACCCCGCTTCATCTTTGTGGAGGATGACGGTGCCGCCTACGCCGCCCACATCAACGAGCTGCTGCGCAGCCTGAACGTGAACGGCGAGGAGGAAGCACAGCCTGCTGATACCGAACAGACCGAGGACTGACTGCCTTTGCGGAAAGGATGGATCATTGGATGACAGAACAACTGGATGTGCAGCAGATGGCGCAGCGCCTGCTGGCTGCGGACAACATTTTGATTCTGTGCCACAAAAACCCGGACGGTGACACCATCGGCTGCGGCAGCGCCCTGTACTATGCGCTCAAAGCGCTGGAAAAAACGACAGCGGTGCTCTGCTCTGATGCCATTCCGTCCCGCTATGCCTTTACGAACCCACGGCTGTTCAAGGGCGAGTTCGAGCCCCGCACCGTGATCGCGGTGGACGTGGCCGGTTTGCAGCTGTTTGGCGAAAATAACGGTGTGCCGCAGTACGCACGCCATGTAGACCTGTGCATCGACCACCACGCAGGCAACAACGGCTATGCCGATTTTACCCTTCTGGATGCCGGTGCCGCTGCGGCAGCAGAGCTGCTGTATCAGGTCATCGTGGAGATGGGGGTGACTATCACCCCCCACATTGCCGACTGCCTGTACACCGGCGTTGCCACCGACACCGGCTGCTTCAAGTTCTCCTCCACCACCGCCAACACCCACAAGGTGGCGGCAAAGCTTATTGAAGCCGGCTGTCATGTGGAGGAGCTGAACACCCTGCTCTTCGACACCAAGCCCCGTGCCCGCATGGAGGCCGAGCGCATCGCCCGCAACCATCTGGAGTACTATCTGGACGGCCGCTGCGCCCTGATCTACCTGACGAGGGACGAGATCCGGCAGAGCGGGGTAGACCCCGCAGATCTGGAGGAACTGACCAGTCTGCCCATCAGTATCGAGGGAGTCAAGGTGGGTCTGACCCTGCGCCAGCAGCCCGGCGGCAGCTACCGCATCAGCGTGCGCACCGCAAAGGGCGTGGACGCCTGTGCCATCGCCCGGCGTCTGGGCGGCGGCGGCCACACCCGCGCAGCGGGCTGTGAGCTGCTGGGCGACCTTGAAAACGCCAAAAATGCGATCCTTGCAGAGGTGGAAGCCGAGCTGGACGCACCGCAGGAGGAAGCATGATGCAGGGCATCCTGATCGTAGACAAGCCCATGGACTGGACCAGCTTTGACGTGGTGGCAAAGCTGCGCGGCGTGCTGGGCACCCGCAAGCTGGGGCACAGCGGTACACTGGACCCCATGGCCACCGGCGTTCTGCCAGTGTTCTGCGGCGGTGCCAGCAAGGCGGTGGATCTGCAGCTGAACCATGATAAAGCTTACCGCGCAACCCTGCGCCTGGGTGCACGCACCGATACCGGCGATAGCACCGGCACGGTGCTGGAGAATGCCCCCGTCACCGCCGGGGAAAAGGAGCTGCTGGCAGTGCTGCCGCAGTTTATCGGCCCGCAGATGCAGGTGCCGCCCATGTACTCGGCGGTCAAGATCAACGGTCAGCCGCTGTATAAGCTGGCGCGTGAGGGCGTGACCGTGGAACGCAAGGCGCGCCCCATTGAAATCTACGGCATCGAGTACGGCGGCAGTCCGGCAGAAAACGAGTATGTGCTGACGGTGCGCTGCTCCAAAGGCACCTACATCCGCACACTGCTGGAGGATATCGCCGCCGCAATGGGGCAGAAGGGCACCATGAGCGCGCTGCGCCGCACTGCTGCCGGTCTGTATACCGAAGCAGATGCCCACACGCTGGAAGAGATCCTTGCAGCAAAGGAGCAGGGGAGCGCTGCACTGGAAGCGCTGATGTTGCCGGTGGAAAGCGTGTTCACCCCGCTGCCGCTGCTGATGGTGGAGCCGTGGGTGGAGCAGCACCTGTACAACGGCTGTCCCACCAGCCGCTACCCCGCAGCAGACGGACGCTACCGGGTGCGCAATGCCGCCGGGCAGTTCCTTGGCCTTGCTAACATCACCGGCGGGGTGCTCCGGGTGGAAAAACTGTTCGTGGAACGTAATTGAGCAATAAAGGAAACAAGACCCATGCAAATCATTTCTCAGTTTGCCCCGCTGCCGCTGGCACAGCCCGAAAAAGGCACTGCCGTGGCCATGGGCTACTTTGACGGCATCCATATCGGCCATCGGGCGGTGATCGAAGGGGCTGTGCAGTGGGCAAAGACCCATGATGCAGCTCCGGCGGTGTTCACCTTCCGCCTGCCGGTGGAAAACAAAATGAAGGGCAAGCGCCTGCTCTCCACCGAGGACAAGCACGCCCTGATCCACAGCCTTGGGGTGGAGTATTACCTCACCCCTGATTTTGAGGCGATCAAAGCACTGAGCCCGGAGGATTTTGTGCGCGGTATTGTGGAAAACTGCCACGCCCGGGCGCTGTTCTGCGGCGAGAACTTCACCTTTGGTGCAAAGGCTGCCGGTACGCCGGAGCTGCTGCGCACCCTCTGCGCCCCCCTTGGGGTAGAGGTGGTGGTGGTGCCCATGGCACAGTTTGAGGAAAAGCCGGTGTCCTCCACCCGCATCCGCACCGCGCTGGAGGGCGGGGACATCCCGGCCGCCAACGTCATGCTGGGCATGCCCTATGCCATCCGCTTTGCGGTGCAGCACGGGGCAGGGCTGGGGCACACCCTCGGCGTGCCCACCATCAACCAGCTGTACCCGCAGGGCTTCCAGATGCCCCGCAGCGGCATTTATATCACCCGCACCTGCATCAACGGGGTGTGGTATCCCTCGGCCACCGGTCTGGGCAGCCGCCCTACCGTGAACGATGATGCCACCAAGGTGACCTGCGAGACCTTTATCCCGGGCTTTTCCGGTGACTTGTACGGCACCGATCCGGTGGTGGAGTTCCACGCTTACCTGAGCCCCAGCAAAAAGTTTGATACGCTGGACCAGCTGCGGGACTGCATCAACGATGCCGCCCGCCGCGCACAGGAATATTTTGCATAACGCCTGAACAGCGGAAAAATTATTTTTATTTGAGGGTCGAGAAATGCCTGCGGGCGTTTTTCGACCCCTTTTGTCATGATGAAAAAACAGCATTTTCGGCGTCTGCGGGCAGAAAAAACCGCACTTCGGGCAAAATAGACACATTTCCGTGCAACAATGGCAAATGTTTGTTAAACAATTATCTATCTCATGTCCTTGCAATACACGCAGTTTTTGTTTATAATAGTAGCTGTACGGGGCAACGCCCCGATTGTGAGCGAGACTCTGGTTCAGAATTATAATTTGAGAGGAGTTTTTACCATGGGTTTAGGTAAGAAGACGATCGACGATCAGAACTACTGCGGCAAGAAGGTGCTTGTCCGCTGCGATTTCAACGTCCCGATGAAGGACGGTGTCATCACCAACGAGAACCGCATCAACGCAGCACTGCCCACCATCCAGAAGCTGGTCAACGATGGCGCAAAGGTCATCCTGTGCAGCCACCTGGGCAAGCCCAAGAACGGCCCCGAGGCTAAGTTCAGCCTGGCTCCCGTTGCTGTGGCTCTGAGCGCAAAGCTGGGCAAGACCGTTGTGTTTGCCGACGACGACAACGTTGTGGGCGAGAACGCAAAGGCTGCTGTGGCTGCTATGAACAACGGCGACGTCGTTCTGCTGCAGAACACCCGTTTCCGCAAGGAAGAGACCAAGAACATGCCCGAGTTCAGCGAGGAGCTGGCTTCTCTGGCTGATGCTTATGTGGACGACGCCTTCGGCAGCTGCCACCGTGCACACTGCTCCACCGCAGGTGTCACCGACTACATCAAGGATACCGCTGTCGGTTACCTGATGGAGAAGGAGATCAAGTACCTGGGCAACGCAGTCAACGATCCCGTTCGTCCCTTCACCGCCATCCTGGGCGGCGCTAAGGTCGCCGATAAGCTGAACGTCATCTCCAATCTGCTGGAGAAGGTCGATACCCTGATCATCGGCGGCGGCATGGCTTACACCTTCGTCAAGGCTCAGGGCTACGAGGTCGGCAAGAGCCTGTGCGACGATACCAAGCTGGATTACTGCAAGGAAATGATGGCCAAGGCCAAGGAGAAGGGCGTGAAGCTGCTGCTGCCCGTGGATGCAGCCTGCATCAAGGACTTCCCCGATCCCATCGACGCTCCCGTGGATGTCACTGTGGTGCCTGTCACTGCCATCCCTGCTGACATGGAGGGCTGCGACATCGGCCCCGAGACCATGAAGCTGTTTGCTGATGCTGTCAAGGCATCCAAGACCGTGGTGTGGAACGGCCCCATGGGCGTGTTCGAGAACCCCACCCTGGCAGCTGGCACTCTGGCTGTTGCCAAGGCTATGGCTGAGAGCGATGCTACCACCGTGATCGGCGGCGGCGACAGCGCAGCAGCTGTGCAGCAGATGGGCCTGGGCGATAAGATGACCCACATCTCTACCGGCGGCGGCGCTTCTCTGGAGTATCTGGAGGGCAAGGAGCTGCCTGGTATCGCTGTGATCCAGAACGCATAAGCATCTGAACCAGCATCACTGAGGTGCGGCGGCATATACGCCGCCGCACTTTTTATTTTGGGTAATAAGATCTCTCAGGTTTGCCGACGCTCGCCAGCTCTCCATCCGGGAGGCAGGAGATGTCGTTTATCCTGCCTCTCCTGCTGGGAGAGGCGGCACCGAAGGCGGCGGGGAGGTATTTTGTGATAAGGAGATCGTTAGAATGAATAAGGCAAAGCGTAAGGCAATCATTGCAGGCAACTGGAAGATGAACAAGACCGCCACTGAGGCAGCCAAGCTGGTGGACGAGCTGATCCCCGCCGTCAAGGATGCTTCCTGTGAGGTCGTTATCTGCACCCCCTACACCGATCTGGTCACCGCTGTGGAAAAGACCAAGGGCACCAACATCCATGTGGGTGCTGAGAATGTCCACTTTGAGAAGTCCGGTGCGTTCACCGGCGAGATCAGCGCCGATATGCTGGTGGATCTGGGCGTGGAGTACGTCATCGTCGGCCACTCCGAGCGCCGCCAGTACTTTGCAGAGACCGACCAGACCGTGAACAAGCGCGCTCTGGCTGCCCTGAATGCGGGCCTGAAGGTCATCATCTGCGTGGGCGAGAGCCTGCAGCAGCGCGAGGAGGGCGTGACCGAGGAGCTGGTGCGGATGCAGACCAAGATCGCCCTGCGCGACGTGACCGCCGAGCAGATGGCAAACGTGGTCATTGCCTACGAGCCCATCTGGGCCATCGGCACCGGCAAGACCGCGACCGCTGACCAGGCCGAGGAGGTCTGCGCTCAGATCCGCAAGGTCATCGGCGAAGTGTACGGCGAGGCTGTGGCCGAGGCTGTCACGGTCCAGTACGGCGGCAGCATGAACGCCAAGAACTGCGAGGAGCTGCTGAGCAAGAAGGATGTGGACGGCGGCCTGATCGGCGGCGCATCTCTGAAGGCTCCTGATTTTGCTGTTATCGTCAATGCCGCTTCCAACGGCTGAGAAGGCCCTCTGACCTGTTTTCCCAGCGCCCGGCTGCGCCGTTTTTCCAGCGCTGTGCCGGGCGCTATTTGTTCTAAATCAAAGGAGATTCAACGTTATGTCCAAGAAACCTGTACTTCTGTGCATCATGGATGGCTTTGGCTGGGTGCCCAACGAGACCTACGGCAATGCCGTGGTCGCCGCAAAGACCCCCCATCTGGATGCCCTGATGGAAAAATATCCCATGACCACCATCGAGGCCTCCGGTATGGCTGTCGGCCTGCCCGATGGCCAGATGGGCAACTCTGAGGTGGGCCACACCAACATGGGCGCTGGCCGCATCGTTTACCAGCAGCTGACCCTTATCACCAAATCCATCCGGGACGGTGAGATGTTCAAGAACCCCGTGCTGGTCAAGAACATGAAGGCTGCCATTGAGGCAGGCAAGGCCATCCACCTGATGGGCCTGGTGGGCACCGGCGGTGTCCACAGCCACGCTGACCACTGGTTCGGCGTACTGGAAATGGCAAAGCACATGGGCGCAAAGGAAGTCTACCTGCACTGCATCACCGATGGCCGTGATACCGACCCCCACGCCGGCAAGGGCTTCCTGGCTGACCTGCAGGCCAAGCTGGATGAGCTGGGCGTTGGCAAGATCGCCAGCGTTTCCGGCCGTTACTACGCCATGGACCGCGACAACAACTGGGACCGCGAGGAGAAGGCTTACGCCGCATTCGTCTACGGTGAGGGCAACCACGCTGCCAACGCTGCCGAGGCCATTGAGGCATCCTATGCTGCCGATAAGACCGACGAGTTCGTTCTGCCCTGCGTCACCTGTGAGGGCGGCCGCGTGCAGGATGGCGATACCGTCATCTTTATGAACTTCCGTCCCGACCGTGCCCGCCAGATGACCCGCATCTTCTGCGATGACGACTTCAAGGGCTTTGAGCGCCGCGGCGGCCGCAAGCAGGTCAACTATGTCTGCATGGCCGAGTACGATGCCACTATGCCCAACTGCGAGGTCGCCTATCCTCCCGTGGAGCTGAAGAATGTTCTGGGCCAGTACCTGTCCGAGAACGGCAAGACCCAGCTGCGCATTGCCGAGACCGAGAAGTATGCACACGTCACCTTCTTCTTCAACGGCGGTGTGGAGGCTCCCTACGAGGGTGAGGACCGCTGCGTCATCCCCAGCCCGAAGGTTGCCACCTACGACCTGCAGCCTGAGATGAGCGCCCCTGAGGTGGCTGCTGAGTGCGTCAAGCGCATCGAGAGCGGCAAGTATGATGTGGTCATCCTGAACTTTGCCAACTGCGACATGGTCGGCCACACCGGCGTGTTCGATGCCGCTGTCAAGGCCGTTGAGGCTGTGGATACCGCTGTGGATCAGGTGGTCACCGCTGTGCTGAACGCAGGCGGCTGCGCCTTTATCACGGCTGACCACGGCAACGCCGAGAAGATGATGAACCCGGACGGCACTCCCTTCACCGCCCACACCACCAACGTGGTGCCCTTTGTGGCCGTTGGCTGCGGCGATGTGAAGCTGCGCGAGGGTGGCTGCCTGGCAGATATCGCCCCCACCATGCTGCCCTATATCGGCCTGCCTGTCCCCGCTGAGATGACCGGCAAGAGCATCATCGTGGAGTAAGCACTCCGCAAAAAAGCTTTCCTGAAACGCAAAAAGACCTCCCCGTGCAGGTGCTGCCTGCATGGGGAGGTCTTTTGCTGTATCGCTTAGTAGTGCAGCTGGTCAGCGGTCAGTGCTTCCAGCACCGGCAGCATGGCGGCTGCCTCGGCCTTGGCGGCGGGCAGATCCATATCGCGGTAGTTGCCGCATTCCACCTCGCTGGCACCGGGGATGTCCCCCTCAAAGGCGGCCATGAAGCGGAAGGAATCCACGGTCAACTCCAGTGCCTGCGCCGGGGTCAGCCCGCGGGTGAGCAGGTAGAAGCCGGTGCGGCAGCCCATGGGGCCAACGTAGATCACGCCGTCCTTCACCGCGCTGTTGCGGGCGTAGGTGGCAAACAGGTGCTCCAGCGTGTGGGCGGCACCGGTGGTCAGATAATCGCCCTGATTGGGCTTCTTCATCCGGATGTCCCAGGTCAGCACATCACCGTCCTGGCGGCTCAGGTACATGCCCCGGTCCAGTTTGGTGTGATCGACACAGAAGCTTGCAATGCGTTCCATGATGTTCTCCTTCAGGATCAGGCCTGCAGGCGCTGGACACTGCCGTGGGCACAATCCACAGCGATATCCAGGCCGTCGCGGATGTGGCTGCAGGCACCTGCAGCACCCACGATGGTGGGCTTGAGCAGGGAGTTGCCCACAATGGCAGCGTGGCTGTTCAGGCCGGGCTCCTCAACCACCAGAGCGGCGGCATCGCGGACATAGCCCAGCATCTCGTTGGTGGTGGAGGGAACGACCAGCACCATGCCGGGGCGGAACTTTGCCTTGACCTCCTCCAGAGTGCGGCAGACGCAGGCCTTGCCGCTGGCGGAGACCAGATCGGTCTTGCCGCGGCCCACGCCCACACCGGTGGCCAGGCAGTTGCCCACCATGTGGATCTTGATCATGTTGGTGGTGCCGGAAACGCCCACAGGCACGCCTGCGGTCACAACGGCCAGCTCGCCGTTGTGCAGGTAGCCGTTCTTCTCGGCCAGAGCGGTAGACATCTCGATCAGCTCATCGGTGCTGTGGGCGGGGCCCATCAGCAGGGAAGTGATGCCCCAGCTCAGGGACAGCTGACGCTGCACCTGCTCGTCCATAACGCAGGCAATGATGGGCTGCTTGGGACGGTACTTGCTCAGCAGGCGGGCAGTGTTGCCGGATTCGGACACGGTGACGATGGCGGCAGCGTTCACGTCCTTGGCGGTCAGGCAGGCCGCGTGAGCGGTTGCATCGCTGACGCTGATCTGGATCTCGGCGTGGCGCTGGGCGCGGTAGTGCTCCTCGTTCTCGGTGCGCTCTGCAATGGCGGACATGGTTTTGAGGGCCTCCACGGGGTAGTCACCGGCAGCGGTCTCACCAGACAGCATGATGGCGGAGGTGCCATCGTAGATGGCATTTGCCACGTCGGAGATCTCGGCACGGGTGGGGCGGGGGTTGACCATCATGCTGTCCAGCATCTGGGTGGCAGTGACGATGGGCTTGCCGAAGGAGAAGGAGCGGTCGATGATGTCCTTCTGGATGCCGGGCAGCTCGGTGAAGTCGATCTCAACGCCCAGGTCACCACGGGCCACCATGACGGCATCGGCTGCGGAGAGGATGCTGTCGATGTTGTTCACACCCTCGCGGTTCTCGATTTTGGCAATGATACGGATGTTGGAATCGTACTCATTCAGCAGGTTGCGGATGTCGTACACATCCTGTGCGGTGCGCACAAAGGAAGCAGCGATGAAGTCAAAGCCGTTCTGCACGCCAAAGATGATGTCCTCGCGGTCCTTCTGGCTCAGGTAGGGCATGGACAGATGCACGCCGGGCACATTGACACCCTTTTTGGTCTTGATCTTGCCGCTGTTCAGCACGGTGCAGATGATGTCGGTGTCGGTGACCTGCTCAATGTGCAGCATGATCAGGCCGTCGTCCAGCATGATGGTGCCGCCGGGCTGCACGTCCTGGGGCAGATCCTTGTAAGTGACGGAGCAGATCTCCTTGGTGCCCTCCACCTCGCGGGTGGTCAGGGTAAAGGTCTGGCCGGCTTCCAGCATCTCCACACCGTTCTTGAACTCCTTCAGACGGATCTCGGGGCCCTTGGTGTCCAGCAGGGCGGCAACGGGCTTGCCCAGCTCCTCACGCAGCGCCTTCAGCTTTGCCAGACGGCCGCCGTGCTCCTCGTAGGAACCGTGGGAGAAGTTGAAACGGGCCACGTTCATGCCGTTTGCAATCAGGTCGCGCAGGACATCGCCCTTATCGGTAGAAGGGCCCAGGGTGCAGATGATCTTCGTTTTTCTCATAAAATACCTCCAACGTTCAAGCTATAATGCTCTCTATCTTGACGCAGCAGCCCAAGCTGGCTGCTCTCTGGCGGGCAGTGATTGCTTTGCGCCCGCGGCGGCAGTATACGCCAATATGGCTGTTTCAACAAACCATACCATTATACATTATAAGCTCTTGGATACAATAGCGCAAGAAAAATCTTTGCAAAGAAACTGCTAAGATTTCATCAGGTTTGAACAAAAAACTTTCCACCACAAAGCGCTTGCATAACCGGCGGGATTTGCTTATAATGAAGGTAAGCAAAAGTGCGACTGTTCCGGGGCAGCCCCGGAGGAAAATGGAGTGAAAACATATGGAAAAGCGTGTATTTTTGATCGTACTGGACAGCTTTGGCATCGGCGCGGAGCCGGATGCAGCCGCCTTTGGCGACGAGGGCACCAACACGCTGGGGGCCATTGCAGGGCATCCCAATTTCAACTGCCCCAACCTGAAAAAGCTGGGCCTGTTCAACATTGACGGTGTGACCGCGGGCGAAAAGACCGACGCGCCCGCCGGTGCCTTTGCCCGCCTGCAGGAGCAGAGCATGGGCAAGGATACCAC
>ENA-OWZP01000684-OWZP01000684.1-human-gut-metagenome-genome-assembly--contig:-NODE-684-length-12029-cov-6.946551_pt1 | contig 12029 bp, 12 predicted proteins | sample MGYA00249258_ERZ652111 | MGnify/ENA primary metagenome ERZ652111 (study PRJEB26925, sample SAMN05826993) | human gut metagenome | biome: ENVO:2100002; feature: ENVO:00000062; material: ENVO:00002003...
GAGATGTCTTAGGGTCTCGTGGGCTCGGAGATGTGTATAAGAGACAGTTTCATATGTTTGAAGCGGGCGAATGTTTCTGGCTCATACATTTTCCCAGGGGAGCATCGGTGTTTCCACTTTTTTGTCACGCAACATCAGATCCATTACCGCTTCTGCTGCAGATTTTCCCTCAAAAAGTACACGGTTCACTTCCGTTATGATAGGCATCTCCACTTCATATTTCTCCGCAAGTTCTCTTGCGGCTCTTGCGGAATAAACACCTTCTACAACCATCTGTACCTTATCCATAGCCTGTTCCATTGTACATCCCTGACCGATCAGATATCCGGCTTTTCGATTACGGCTGTGTACGCTCGCACAGGTTACGATCAGATCACCAATTCCGGAAAGTCCGTAAAACGTTTCCATCTGTGCTCCCATTTTCTTTCCAAGCCTTGCAATCTCCGTGATTCCCCTGGTGATCAGAGCTGCTTTTGTATTGTCTCCATATCCCAATCCGTCAGCGGTACCTGCTGCCAGTGCAATCACATTCTTAAGTGCTCCCCCAAGTTCTACTCCCAGAATATCCGGCGTTGTATACACGCGGAATACAGGACTCATAAAAATACTCTGAAGATATTCTGCAGTCACCCTTGTACGTGCGCTGACCACGCAGGTCGTAGGAATTCCTTTTCCAACTTCTTCCGCATGACTTGGACCTGAAAGAACTGCCACATCTCCCTCAGGAATTTCTTCCTCAATTACGTCACTGAGTGTTTTCAGTGTTTTTTCTTCGATACCTTTTGCAACATTGACAATCTTCTGACCCTTCCTGATAAATGGTGCCATTTTATGAGCCGTACTTCGAATGTACGGAGAAGCCACTGCCAGCACTGTTACATCAGCACTTTTAATCGCCCGTTCCAGATCCGTCAGAATTTCAATGTCTTCCGGAATCTGTACACCTGGAAGCCGGTCAGGATTTTCTCTTTTTTCCCGGAGTTTCCGGGCATCCTCCGGTCTTGCTGACCAGAGAAGGACTTCATGGCCGTTATTATGCAACAGGAGTGCCAAGGCCATGCCCCAGCTCCCCGAACCCAGTACGCTGATTTTCGCCATAAATTTTACCTCTTATTTTTTATTCTTGCTGCTTAGGAATACTTTATTCTCAGTTCCATGAAGAAGCCTTCCAATATTGGCTCTGTGCCTGTAAAAAGCCATAGCTGTAAGAACCGCCATCACAATATAGAGTTCCACAGTATGTGGCTGATCCATCCCGTATTTTCCCATATGTCCAAAAACAAGGACCAGGATAAACGCTGCCGCATAGGCACTGAGGGAACAGAGAGATACATAATGTGTTGTAAAAAACAGTGCAAAAAAGACAACTGCACATACAATAAAAATCCGCCAGTCAAAAGCAATGATCATGCCCACAGAGGCTGCAATTCCTTTTCCACCGCGAAATTCCATGGAAATTGGGAAATTATGTCCCAGAATACAGCCCAGAGCAGCATAAAGCGTCAGAAGCGGGAGAATACCGCTCATGGAGTTCCCATAAATCATTCTCACGATCACAATGGCAAGCACACACTTCAGGCAGTCTCCCAGAAGTGTAAGCGCTCCCGCCTTTTTTCCGAAAGTGCGGAATGCGTTGGTCGTTCCCGCATTTCCGCTTCCATGCTCTCTGATATCTGTCTTGTGAAGCTTTCCTATAATATAACCTGTCTGGAAAAGTCCGCATACATAACCAATAACAAGACAAATAATACGTTCCATATTTTTATTCCTTTTCCCCGCGCTCGCGGATGATGAATTTCAGGGAAGTTCCGGAGAATCCAAAGGCATCCCTGATCTTGTTCTCCAGATATCTTACATAGGAGAAATGCATCAGTTCTTTATCGTTGACAAAAATTACAAATGTGGGCGGTTTTACCGCAACCTGTGTCATGTAGAAGATCTTCAGCCTTCTACCACGGTCGGACGGAGGCTGCTGGAGAGCAACTGCCTCAGAAAGGATCTCATTGAGAACACCGGTCTGGATACGGAGTGTCTGATTCTCGATAACTGTATCGATATTCTCAAAGAGCTTCGGAAGTCTCTGGCCTGTTTTTGCAGAAATAAAAATAATCTGTGCATACGGCATAAAGGAAAGGATCTGACGGATCTTCTCAGTATGCTTGTAGATGGTCTTGTCATTTTTCTCAATGGCATCCCATTTGTTTACAGCTACAATGATACCTTTTCCTCTGTCATGGGCGATTCCCGCGATCTTGGCATCCTGCTCGGTAACTCCCTCGGAAGCATCAATCACAACTACGACCACATCTGCACGCTCTACAGCTGTTACTGTACGGATAACGCTGTAGCGCTCGATCTCTTCTTTTACTTTTCCTTTACGGCGAAGTCCTGCAGTATCAATAAATACATAGTCCTTATTGTTCCAGGTAACCTTGGTATCAATGGCATCACGTGTAGTTCCCGCAATGTTAGATACGATCACACGCTCCTCACCAAGAAGTTTGTTGATCAGAGAAGATTTTCCAACGTTCGGCTTTCCTACAATGGCGATCTTCGGGATATCGTCCTGATCTTCCTCCTCGCTCTTATCTGGGAACTCTTTGATTACCTCATCCAGCATATCTCCAAGACCCTGTCTGTTGGCTGCGGAAATTGGGATCGGTTCTCCGATTCCAAGATTATAAAATTCATATACATCCATCATGTACTTCTGATGGCTATCCACTTTGTTGACTACAAGGCGTACCGGCTTGCCGCTGCGGCGGAGCATATCTGCCACCTTGGCGTCAGAATCCACAAGGCCCTGGCGGACATCTGTGATAAAAATAATCACATCTGCCGTGTCAATGGCAATCTGCGCCTGCTCTCTCATTCTGGAAAGAATGATGTCGCTACTGTCCGGCTCAATTCCGCCTGTATCGATCAGGGTAAATGTCCGGTCAAGCCATGTGACATCTGCATAAATTCTGTCACGGGTTACTCCTGGTGTATCCTTTACTATGGAAATATTATCACCTGCCAGAGCGTTAAACAGAGTGGATTTGCCTACATTAGGCCTTCCCACTATCGCTACTACTGGTTTGCTCATAAATTTGTCTCCTTCTTGTTGGTTTATGTTTCGGAGGATTGATCACAGCCTCTACCAGATCACGTCCTCCTGTGTCTACAATTACAATTTCTGTTTTCAGTGCCTCAGAAAGTTCTTTAAGTGTCATATCATCCAAAAAGATCTCCTCATCACCTTTCAGCATACTGCACGGGATCAGAAGTTTTTCTCCCAGATCAAGGCCGGAAAGCTGTTCTTTCAGATCCTGACCAGTAATCAGACCGGACACCGTGATCTTTTCGCCGAAAAAGCGATTCTCGATGGTTGTGACCGGAATCTGCACATTGGGAAATTTTTTCTTGATTTCTTCTATATAGCGGGCAATAAAAGGCGCCGCCAGTTTTCCTGTGGCGATCCTGCCTGTCACCTTACGGTCATCACCGGTAAGTTCCTTAAGTGTTTCTTTTACTTCGGTTTCCAGAAGTCTTAACATTCCCACGCCATTTTCAAGCTGCAGATATCCGTCGTATTCCTCCTCACAGGGAAGCTCCCTGCCTGCCAGAATATACCACTCATCCGAAGCATGGATAAAATGAATCCCGTACTTCTCCACCATGATCTTCTGCCAGCGTTCGATCTGACTCAGAACTTTTTCTGCATCTTCTTTATTAAAAGGTTCCAGAGGATAGAGACCTTTTCTGTATTTGGTAAGTCCCACCGGCACAACAGAAACACTCTGAAGAACCGGAGCATAGGCCGAAAGCTTCTCAAGGCTGTATTCCAGCTCATCCCCGTCATTAACACCTTTACACAGTACGATCTGTCCGTTCATGGTGATCCCTGCGTTATACAGCATATCCACCTTCTCCAGGGCCTTTCCTGCAAAGCGGTTATGCAGCATTTTGCACCGGAGTTCCGGATTCATTGCCTGGAATGAAATATTGATCGGTTCCAGATGATAGCGGATCACTCGCTCAATATCCTTCTCGCTCATATTGGTAAGCGTCACATAATTTCCCTGAAGAAAGGAAAGCCTGGAATCGTCATCCTTAAAATACAGCGTCTCACGCATATCCGGCGGCATCTGATCAATAAAACAGAACATGCACTTATTTGAACAGGAACGATAGTCATCCATCAGTCCCCCGTTCTCAAATTCTATTCCAAGGTCTTCCTCATATTCCTTCTCTACCTCCAGCTCCCACTCTTCGCCATCGGGCTTCTCTACCAGAAGCACCACAAGCTCTTCATTCATGAGATACCGGTAATCGAAGACATCCTCCACAGGCTGACCGTTTACAGACACAAGTCTGTCCCCCGGTTCCAGCCCCAGCTCCTCGGCAATACTGTCGGGCAGCACCCTGGAAATCATATGCTTTCTTAATTTCATCATTATCTCCCTTTTCTATCCCGTATATAATAACAACTTTGCTCTTAAAAATCAACACTTTGAGAAAACACCTTGACTGACACGTGGGTCTGATGTTATAAATAGACTGAGAATTTTTAATGACATACACTTAGGAGGAATATTATGCCAAACATAGAATTGCTGGAAAAGTCTATGCCTGTTGCCCCGATCCGAATCGCCGCACTTGCCGGATGCCGCGAACTGGCCGAGGAGGTTGACAAAAAGCTGGTTAAATTCCGTAAAGAACTTGTAGCAGCCAAGAAATCCACCATTATCCCACAGGGCTATGCAGAGAAATCTTTCCTTGTAGACTGCGAATGCCCGCGTTTCGGAACCGGTGAAGGTAAAGGTTACATCAAAGAATCCGTCCGCGGAACAGACCTTTATATCATGGTAGATGTGACCAATTACAGCCTTACTTACAGCGTATGCGGTCATGAGAACCACATGTCTCCGGATGACCATTACCAGGATCTGAAGAGAATTATCTCCGCAGCCACCGGTAAAGCACACCGTATCAACGTTATCATGCCATTCCTTTACGAGGGACGTCAGCACAGACGTACCAAGAGAGAATCTCTCGACTGTGCACTTGCACTTCGCGAGTTAAGCGCAATGGGCGTTTCCAACATCATTACTTTTGATGCTCATGATCCACGTGTGCAGAACTCTATTCCACTGAAAGGTTTTGATAACTTTTTCCCGACATACCAGTTCCTGAAAGCACTGGTCAAAAATGTCCCGGATTTCAAACTCGATAATGATCACCTCATGATCATCAGCCCGGATGAAGGCGCTATGTCACGTGCTGTATATTTCTCCAATATCCTTGGAGTTGATATGGGTATGTTCTACAAACGCCGTGATTACTCCACCGTTGTCAATGGCAAGAACCCGATCGTTGCCCATGAGTTCCTTGGAGATTCCGTAGAGGGTAAAGATGTTGTCATCATCGACGATATGATCTCCTCCGGAGAAAGTATGCTGGATGTTGCCCGTCAGCTGAAAGAGCGTAAAGCCGGACGTGTATTCGTCTGCACAACCTACGGTCTGTTTACAGACGGCGTAGCTAAATTTGACGAATATTACGAAAAAGGCTGGCTTGACAGAGTTATCACAACCAACCTTAACTATCGTATTCCTGAGCTTCTCGACCGTCCATACTATATCGAGGCAAATATGAGCAAATATCTTGCAAGTATCATCGATATCATCAACCATGATGTATCTGTCGAGAAAGTTCGTTCCAGCAACGAAAAGATCATGGATCTCATGAAAAAAGTCAATGAACAGTAAGAAATGCTCCCAGGTTTCCACGTTTTCCGTGAGAAGCCCTGTGTGAATAAAGAAAGAGCGGATTACAGCAGGTGCAGATGCCCGGCATGGAAATCCGCTCTTCTTTTATGCCTGCATCCAGAAAGATTCTTCGGTTTGCCTCCCAGAGATTCAGCTGATATTTTCCATCTGGTTTCTCATAAAAAAGTACATCCCAGTATTTTTCTTCAAATGCTTCTTTAAACTGATCGATCACATCTTCACTGACTTCATAACAGTCCTGACAGATAGACGGACCGATGGCTGCGTAAAGTTCTGAAGGGTCTGTCTGAAATTCCTCAGCCATTTTTTCCACCGTCACTTTACCGATCTTTCCTACCGTACCTCTCCACCCGGAATGGGAGAGTCCTATCGCTTTATGTACCGGATCTACAAAGAAAAGTGGTACACAGTCCGCATAAAAGGTCGCCAAAACCAGTCCAGGTACATTGGTAATCATTCCATCCACATCTGTATAAGGCCTCGGTTTCGTGATTCCATTTCCACTATCTTCTTCCGTGACCACACGTACATTGGTGGTATGTGTCTGATCTGAAGTTACGATATCTTCCATGGAAAATCCCATAGCATCCGAAAGTCTGCGGTAATTTTCCCGCACTGCATCCTCGTTATCTCCTCTTGTAAAGCTTAAATTCATGGATTCATAAATCCCCTGACTCACTCCGCCCAAACGGGTACTGAAACCATGTACGATCCCGGGAATTTTCTCAAAAGCAGGATACGTCAGCCACGTAACTCCGCTTTTCTGATTTACATTCATTAACTGCTTATCTTTATACCATTTTATTTCCATCTTATGTAACCAGCCCTTTCATCTGCAAAAATCAAAAGCATTTTTTATCCAGTGGATCTCTTCCCCGTCAATACCCACCACGTCAAAACGGCAGGGAGGCAACTCCCGGTATCCATGTGCAATCAGGTAAAACATTGCCACTCTGCTGATGATCCGTTGTTTTTCTCTCCCTACCGCCGAAAAAGAACTTCCACTTTTTCCATTCTTTCTGTATTTCACTTCAATAAATACCAGATATCTTCCATCCCGTCCAATGAGATCGATCTCACCACTTCGGCAGCGGAAATTTCTTTCCTTGATCTGCAATCCCTTTTCTTCCAGGAATGCTGCAGCAATTCCCTCATAATAGCTGCCCTTCTGTCTTCTATTTTCTTTCAGAAAAACAAAACCTTTCTGTTTTTGATGTCGGTATCTTTCGTATCTTATTTTTTATACAAAATGTGTGATAAACGTTTTTCTGTGTATCGGACTTGGCCCGTATTTCTTCAATGCTTCAATATGTGCCGCAGATCCGTAACCTTTGTTGGAGGCAAACCCATACTCCGGAAGAACCTTATCATATTCTTCCATCATCCGATCTCTGGTCACTTTCGCCACAATGCTTGCCGCTGCAATAGAGACACTTTTTGCGTCACCTTTGATAATGGGTACCTGCGGAATCTGGATCCCCGGTATGGTAACCGCATCGTTTAAAAGCAGCTGCGGCTGCACAGAAAGTTTACTTACCGCCTGACGCATTGCCTCATATGTTGCCTGCAGGATATTGATCTCATCAATTCTCTCCGGACTTGCCATTCCGATTCCAACAGCAACTGCCCCTTCCAGGATCACATCGTAGAGCTCTTCTCTCTTTTTTGCTGTAAGCTTCTTGGAATCATTGAGCCATAAAATATCGCAGTCTTTCGGAAGGATCACCGCACAGGCTACTACCGGGCCGGCAAGGGGGCCTCTTCCCACTTCATCGATCCCACAGAGATATCCCAGGTGTTCATACTTATGTTCATATTCCTTCATGATCTCTGTGCGCGCACGTTCATTTTCCAGCGCCTGAAGTTTTTTGCGGTACTGCTGGATCAATTTCTGTACACCGCTTCTCTCATCGTTTTCATAATGCTGAAAAAGGGCGTTGTATTCGCCCTCCTTCGCTGACGCAAACTGCGCCTTGATATCTTTCATTGTTTCCATTATGCTTCCTCTGTTTCTTTCGGGAATTCCAATGTCACCTTTCCAAGTTTTCCGGAACGGAATTCTTCCAGTAAAAGACGGGATGCCTTCTCATAATCAAGCTCTTCGCCCTTTTTCAGGCAGCCTCTTGCCTTTGCAACTGCAGTGAGGATATCCAGCGGCTTCTGTCCTTCTTCCACATTGTATCTCTCTCTCAGTGCTGCCGGGTAAAACTCCTGCAGATATCCGATGAGCCCAAGAGCAAGTTCTTCGATATTCAGAATGTCATCTTTGATAGAGCCGATATAGGCAAGACGCATTCCCACTTCCTGATCTTCAAACTTTGGCCAGAGAATTCCTGGTGTATCCAGAAGCTCTACGCTTTTATTCAGGCGGATCCACTGTTTACCTTTTGTAACTCCCGGTTTATTGCCGGTCTTGGCGCAGGCTTTTCCTGCAAAGGTATTGATAAATGTTGATTTTCCAACATTCGGGATTCCTGCCACCATGGCGCGTACCGGACGGTTCTTGATTCCTCGTCTGCGGTCACGCTCTGTCTTTTCCTTACAGGCTTCCGTGATTGCCGCAGAAACAGCCTTCATGGAGCCCTTATTGCGGGAATCAATACTTACTGCATAGATTCCTTTTTCTTTAAAATATTCCATCCAGGCACGGTTCTGTCTCTCATCGGCAAGGTCTGCCTTATTGAGAAGGATCATACGTGCCTTGTTTTTTCCAAGTTCATCAATATCCGGATTACGGCTGGAAAGCGGAACTCTTGCATCTACAAGTTCAATGATCAGATCGATCAGCTTGATATCTTCCTGCATCTGGCGTTTCGCCTTCGTCATATGGCCTGGATACCACTGTACGTTCATAATTCACCTCATTTATCTGTACTTTGCTCTATTTTATAAATCCTATTTTATTTTTTGGAGAAACTGTAAACCATATTTTTCCAACAATATACTTCTTGTTAATATTTCCGATATCGCTGAAGCGGCTGTCCTCACTGTTGTTACGGTTATCACCCAGGACAAAATATTCTCCACTTTCCAGTGTTACGGCACTGTCTGCAAGTCCTCCATCTGTCATATCCTGATAAGCTCCGTTTTCTTCATAAACTTTACCATTGATATAAACCTGTCCGTCCTTAACCTGAACAGTTTCTCCCGGAAGTCCGATTACACGTCGGATATGCAGGGCTGCCGAGTCACTGGCACTTGTCTTAAAAACGATCACATCTCCACGTTTTGGAGAACTGAACTTGTATAAAGCTCTGTTTACAAAAAATTTTTCACCTACAGAATATGTGGGTTCCATGGCGCTTTCCTGCAGTGTCACGGTCTGAAATGCGGAAATCGCAACCAGCACAGCAAAAACCAGAGTTACAATAATCTCAAATACCCACTTCACGATTCCTTTTGTCCTGTCATCCCGAAGCTTCTCCCTGGCTTCGGAAACAGCTCTGTTATCCTTCAGATCCTCAATCTTTATTTTCTTATTTAATCCCATATTCTATCCCCTGTATGTGTTTTTACACGCATACGCACTGATGTAAAAAGAGGGACAATAGCAAATGTTATTGTCCCTGCCTCTTTACTTATGAAATTATTTTACAAGCTCTTTAACCTTAGCTGCTTTACCTACGCGGTCTCTCAGGTAGTTCAGTTTCGCACGACGTACTTTACCATGACGGATAACCTCAACCTTAACTACGTGTGGGGAATGAAGTGGCCATGTTTTCTCAACGCCAACACCGTTGGAGCTCTTTCTTACTGTGAAAGTCTCTCTTGTGCTTCCGCCCTGTCTCTTAAGTACTGTACCCTCGAAGATCTGAACACGCTCACGTGTTCCCTCTTTGATCAGTGCGTGTACTCTTACTGTGTCTCCTACGCGGAACTGCGGTACTTCAGCTTTCAGCTGAGCGGACTCAATGTTCTTAATAATTTCGTTCATGTCTTTCTCTCCTTAATTATACTGGATGTTCTTAATACACATGTGGTAACAGAGGACCATCTTTTTTCACAACATAAGTGATTATACACTAGATAACTTCCTATTGCAAGAACTTTTTTCCCGGATTTTCGAGTGTTTTTACCTATGAGTAATTACCAGCAAAGTACTTCGTGTCCTGTTTCTGTGACAAGTACCATGATCTCCCACTGTGCAGACGGCAGGCCATCTTCTGTCCGCACTGTCCAGTCATCAATCTCATCTGTATAAATTTCGTCAGATCCCATATTAACCATTGGCTCAATGGTAAAGATCATTCCCGGAACCATGAGTACGCCTGTATCTTCTTTGGAAGTGTAACTTACCCATGGATCTTCGTGGAACTCAAGGCCTACACCATGTCCGCCAATTTCTCTGACAACGGTGTAACCGTTTTCCACTGCATGTTTGTGCACAGCACTTCCCATATTTCCAATCGGGGTCCAAGGTTTTACCTGCTCAAGGCCAAGCTCTACGCATTCCTTTGTCACACGGACGAGTTTCTCCTTCTCCGGACTTACCTTTCCGATACAGAACATACGGGAGGAATCGGAAAAATATCCCTGGTAGATGGTAGATACATCTACATTGACGATATCTCCCTCTTTTAAGACAGTCTCTTCATCCGGGATTCCGTGACACACTACCTCATTGATTGATGTGCATACGCTTTTTGGAAAACCTTCATAATTAAGTGGTGCCGGAATTCCCCCATGGCGTACGGTTTCCTCATGTACCCAGTCATCGATCTGCTGTGTGGTCACGCCTGGTCCAATGTGCTCTGCAACATAGTCAAGAACTGCGATATTGATCTTGCAGCTCTCTTTGATCTTCTCGATCTGTGCAGGTGTCTTGATCAGATCATGGTCAAGAACTGCATATCCTTTCTTTTTCATGAGTTCCATTTTTTCATCAAATGCTTCATGGCATTTTTTATATTTTTTTCCGCTTCCGCACCAGCAGGGATCATTTCGTTCGATTTTTTTAGACATCTTTTCCTTCTCCTTTTCGCAGCTGTATGGCTGCTTTTTCTTTTGTATTTTATATGTTCAGATATGTGGTATCTGTCTGTGATATTTTTTATGGAGAATTACTCCGCCTGATTATCATAGCACAACTTTGTTTAAGTGAAAAGTATTCTTTGTGTTTTTGGTTTGTTTTATTTAACTTTTTATAATTTCCCATTAAAAAAGGGATCGCAATATTTTGAACGATCCCTTTTTATTTATGCATTTTTTATTTTTCAGCGGCTGCAGCCTGTCGGTTTCCACCGGTTGCCATCACCCGCATTCTTCCAAGTGCACTGGACACTGCTGGTATGGAAATCACAACAATAGTAAGTACTCCTTCCAGAAGAATATAACTGTAATTGTAAATGATCGGATACAAAGCTGTCAAAGACTTCGGAAAATTATCCGGCATATAATCCATCCAGTAGAGGTATCCACCAAGTGCGTGGAATGCACCTCTTGCCAGAATTGCTACAATGTAGGCTTTCAGAAGGCCATATTTCTTGGATTTTGTAAATAATCCGGAAAGTCCCATTGATCCAAATGCCAGGATATAATCACAGCATACCTGGAAAAAGGAAAGGACATATGGCTCCTGAAGGAACTGGAAAATTCCATATACAAGACCTGTGAGAATTCCTACTTTAACACCGTACCAGTAACCGATCAGAACGATAAACAACATACTGAATAAGGTTACAGATCCACCAAATGGCAGTTTAAATAATTTAATGTAGGAAGTTACATATGCAAGCGCCAATGCTACTGCACAGGTAACCAGCTGCTGTGTGGTGAGTTTCAATGCGGATGTGTTTTTCTGAAGTAATGCTGCTACCAGGATTACCAGAATCAGAACTGCAATCACAGATACGACATATCCTGCCGTTGTGAGACCGCCTTCGGCAGTTACTAGAAAATTAAACATACTCTTTCTCTCCTCCTTACGTTGGGATTACCCAAATCAAGTTCAAAGGTCGAAGCTTGCGCCTCCTCTCAGCCTGGTCAGGCTCCCTTGGTCTTACCTATTGTAGCATATGGGGAGGGGGATGTAAATGGGGGTGTGTGGGAATTGTGTATACGAAAAAACAGGAAAGAAATCTGTGTGTGGATTTCTCTCCTGTTTTACTCTTTCCCTTGTAGCTTGAAAACTACATACATGTGGTTATTGATGATTGTTAATCGTTTTTGAATCAAGTTTTACCTGCGTGCCGATTTGTAGCTTTTTTCACGGGCTCGCAGCTAAAGCTGCATCGCCTGTTTAGTAGGCTACTCCAG
>ENA-OWZP01000707-OWZP01000707.1-human-gut-metagenome-genome-assembly--contig:-NODE-707-length-11845-cov-10.151908_pt1 | contig 11845 bp, 8 predicted proteins | sample MGYA00249258_ERZ652111 | MGnify/ENA primary metagenome ERZ652111 (study PRJEB26925, sample SAMN05826993) | human gut metagenome | biome: ENVO:2100002; feature: ENVO:00000062; material: ENVO:00002003...
GAGATGTCTTAGGGTCTCGTGGGCTCGGAGATGTGTATAAGAGACAGGGCAAGAGTTGCCGTAAAGTACATTGAGCTAAGAAAAAAAAGAGAACAGAAGAAAATTAAGCAGAATAAATCAGCTAACCTCACAAATTCGACAAAAAGCTGCACAGATGCTGAATACAATAAAAAGGTAGTTGCAGAGATTAATCATAACAATACTGCAGCTGTTGCAGAAAGCAAAAATAATATTGATGTAGTGGATTTAAGCAAAGACGAGGAGTTAAAGGATGTCGAACAGAAACCACTTACCAATGAGGATAAGCTTGATTTACTTTTGGCACAGATGATGGAAACAGCTGTTAAGTCATCTGAAAAAGTAACGCAGGTACATAAGCAGACCCAAAATGTTGATGAAAATATATCACAGGAAATAGCGGAAATAATTCCGGTCAAATATGTAACACCGGCGCCAGACATAACTCCTGATATAGAAAAAAATATTGAAATAGAGAAGGAATATCAGCAGACTAAAAAAGGAAACCGGCCGGAGGATATATCTGTACATATAGAAAAGGAAATATCAAGGAAGGTTTCAGAAGAAAACAGAGTTGAGAATAAAGAAGTTGAGAATAAAAGTGCTGAGAAGACTGAAGATAGATCGGGCTATCGCAGTATCATGACAGACGACTATGACCGTTATAGCGATGATCTTGGCATAAAGGAGCTGCGTCAGGAACTGAGAAGAGTGAAGTATAACAACAAATTTGCAGCAACACTCTTCAATACCGTAGGAACACTTGTGGTAGTGGCAGCGGCAGCAATATTGGTCGCAAACCTGTGGCTCCCTATTTTGAAGGTGACCGGAACATCCATGTCACCGACGTTACAGGAGGGACAGGTGCTTATGGCATCAAAGGGGCATGACTTTAAAACAGGAGATGTCATAGCTTTTTATTACAATAACAAGATACTTGTAAAAAGAGTTATTGCGATGCCGGGTGACTGGGTCAATATATCAGAGGATGGCACGGTTTATGTAAACGATATCGCAATTGATGAACCGTATCTCAATGAAAAAGCTTTAGGAGACTGTAATATAGAGCTGCCTTATCAGGTTCCTGAATCCAAGATTTTCGTGATGGGCGATAACAGAAGCGTATCACTTGACTCAAGAAATACAGCTATAGGCTGTGTCTCAGAGGAGCAGGTAGTCGGCAGAATTACATTTGCCATCTGGCCATTGTCTAAAATTGGCAAAATTGACTAGTGTTATTTGGAATTTTTTGGTAAAAAAGTAGAAAATCCCGATTTAAAGGCTCGTGTGACCGTTGTGTGACCAAAAGTGTGTAATATATTAGCTGTTGAATAACGATTAAGCAAAATGAATTATATATAACTCTATGAAAGGAGGATGCAGAATGGATAAGGATATGGAACGTCTCGGCAAAGAGCGGCTTAAAAGAGTGAGAAGACGTAGACAGCTTGCTACATTTATTATTTCAATGGCTGTTATAGTGCTGGGCATTACTGCGTACAGACTTATACAACCTGCATCAGCAGCAGATCAGAATCAGAAGGATTTTACCATAGATAATGTCACAGAAAACTATGTTAATCTTCAAAAACTGCAATCAAATGGCTCATATACCGAAATGTCCAGTGAGGGCAAGTCAGCGGACTGGAACGGCGAGAAGTTCAAGCTTGAGGTTCAGCTGAATTTTGGAATCGGCAAGAATGACACGGTAGATGCCAATGGCAATACTGTTAAGAATTATTATTATGTCTATGATCCGTCGGTGACTATTCCGGATGATTTGTGCAATTCATGGACGACAAAATGTGACGACAACAGTGATATAGAACAGTTCCAGTACAGATATATCAAAAACGAGGATGGGACATATGCTATCCTTATAAGATTTGCAGATGGCTATATCGAGGGTAAAAGCAGCGATATAGAAGGCTGGGCAAAGATTGAGGCTCTTGGTGAGGGTAAGACCAATGATTCAGGTGATCTTGATATCAATATCGGTGGTGATGTCACCATAACAGTAGACAAGGATAATGTCCACTGGAACGGAAACGATTCCTTAAACTACGATATTTCCGTAAAGAAGAGCAATACAAATAATAATAATATTGCTATTGATGAAAACGGTAATTATTATGTTGAGTTTACTGTAGATGTATCTTCTGAAAAAGGTACACCTGATGATATTGAAATCACAGATGAATTTAACGGCAATGGCATGCGTGTTGATACAACAGGGCTTACCTACAGCATAAAGAAAAACGGTCAGATTATTGACAGCAGCTATACTGCAACGGCGACAGGAAAGAATGACCCGGCAGATGCGGGAAAGGCAACGCTTACTGCAAAGCTTCCGAAATTAGATGCAGGTGATAGCTGTTCTATTACATACAGGTATTATCTGACCAATGCCGGGGATTTGGGAAATAATGCTACATGGCAGGCAACTAATTTCGTTACAGGTAAATCAACAGACCAAAATTCAAAAGAAACTGTCATAGATACGTCAAGCAGCTATGTAAAGTATTACAAAAATCTTATAGAAAAATCCGGTAAATACGATAAGACTAATAACCAAATTATCTGGACGGTTACAGTAAATAAAACCTGTGAGGATATTGCTGGAGCTTTCCTGAAAGATGATATGTTTGATAAGATTACAGACATTGATATATCACCTAGTGACGGGTATACAATTAACAAAGACAGCAGTGGCAAGGTGACATCGGTTACATTTAATTCTACAGATGGTAACAAGAACTGCAATAAGTATACTGTCAAATACTATACAGATGCATTGCAGACATTTGATGACCAGAAATTTAATAATAAGGCTACTCTCACTAAGGATGATAAGTCATATGACAGCTCTTCAAGTGTAAATGTTCCAAAAACAAAGCAGGATATTACAAAGAAGCTTGTTGAAGCTCAAAAGACAGATAACAGTCTGTATACTTTAAAATGGGAGGCTAAGTTTACAATTCCGGCATCGGGATTTCCTAAGGCGTTTGGCATTGCTGATACAATGTCATCCAAATCCCAGAAGAATTATCATTACATGACTTATACCCAGATGAATGATTTTGTAAGTCAGGTTAAGGAAAAGTTTGATGGATATATCGGTGACATTACTGTTAAATATCTGGATAAGAATAATAAGTCAAAAACGGCAAAATTTAATGAAGTATCCAAATCTGATGACTACAGATTTACCTCGGTAAATATCAGCTTTAATAAGGATTATCCGACAAGCAACGGTGAAAAAGAAGTAGTATTTACATACAGCACAACCGCCGATACAACACCGAGTGGAAGAGTTGAATATGTGAATAAGTTTGAAGCTTTAAATTCAAGTGCATCTGCATCTTATAGCCATACGACATCAAAGATTGAAAAGACTGATGGAAACGGTAAAACAGGTCAGACATATTTGAAAACCACAGAAAGTGATGGAACACTCACATGGCGCGTTGATGTACTTATGGATGCTGATGCTACAGAGTATACTATCACTGATAAGCTTCCGGAGGGTGTTACACTGCAGAGTGTAAAGATAATGCTAGCCTATACTAATCAGGAGGGCTTTACATATCCTGACTTTGAAGGCACATTGCATACCGTAACTGACGGCGACTGGTTCACAAAAGGAATTCAAACCGGCACAACGCTTGATAAAAGCACAAATACCGTGGTTACAAGAGTTATAAAGCCTGATAAAGCCAATACAGAAATACATGGCTGGAATGAGAACTCTCACATATATGTAGTATACAAGTGCACGATAGATGATTTTGAGAATTTTGAAGCCGGTAAAAGAGTGGATTATAAGAATACAGCCACAGCATCATCAAATACAAACAGCGAAATCGGATCGGCTTCTCAGACACAGACCATGTCAAAGCCTGACGAATCGGGCGGTGATAATCCTACTGAGGGGGATAAGGTTATTTCCAAGAACTACAAGTGGGATGAAGACAATCACAGGCTGCGTTATACGGTTATAATAAACCCTGATGGCAAAGACTATCTGCCTGATAGCGATACATTAAAGCTGACAGATGTGCTTAAATTTACGACACGCACATATGGCAATGGTATTCAGACATTATGGTATATCGATTTAATGCCGGCTACAGTTCAGTTTAGAGAAGCTATTAAGCAAAGCGATGGAACTTATAAGCAGGGAGAAACGATAGATGAATGTAAGTGGAATTACAGTACACAGGATGGTACCTATGATTGGAGCGCCGATTCATATAGAACCATAAAAGCAGATATACCTGACGGTAAAGCCATTATGCTGACATATACTTATCAGGTCAATGCACAGGTTATTGGTACCCCTGGTGAATACAGTCCGATTATAATGAATGTCAGCAATACAGCAAAGCTTGAAGGCATTGAAAGGGGAGAAGACCGTAAGGATAACAATACTGTTTACAAAGAGTCTAAATCCTCTGCCGGAGTAATTAAGAGCAATACATTTACATTGTATAAGGTAGATAAGGCTGATTATGGCAGGCTGCTTAAAGGCGCTGAGTTTGAGCTGTTTGGATACACATCGGATGGTTCTTATGCGTCGTTAGGTGAGTATACCACCGATGAGAACGGCAGAATTGATATCAGTATGAGTACTGACAATCTGGAGTATAATACTCAGTATTATATAGTTGAGACAAAGGCTCCGGAAGGTTATTTACTCTCGGCAGAGCCACATAAGGAGTATTTCTATTTCAGTGCAGATAACTCAGCACATCCTGTTGTAGCTGAAAACAGCTCATTACAGGGAAGTGATATGGCAAAGGTAAATACACCGTACTATTACGAGGATGTAGCAGTTGCGACCACCAGCATTTCAGTCGATAAAAAATGGACTGATTCTAAGAATAATCCGTTAGATAAGACTGATGGAAAGATCTTTCTGCAGCTGCATCAGGTGGATTCGGCTGGTAATGATAAGAAGTATGGCAATCCGGTTGAGTTGACAGCTGATTCGGCAGGTGAATGGTCATATGTATTTGAAAATATGCCATTGCAGGATGTAAATGAAAATGGTATTCTGACCGGTACCACATATAAATATTATGTGACAGAGGTTGGAATAAATCAGAACAACAGTATGTCAGGCTATGATGTTTCATATATATTTAAGGATATAAATGGTACACAAATCACAAAGACCGATGCAAACGTTGCACCGGGCAGCGCCAATGCAATAGAGTCCGGTACTGTTGAGATTACAAACAAACTCATAGAGTATGAGCTTCCGGAAACAGGTGGAAGCGGTAACAGATGGTTGTATATGTTAAGTGGAGCTGTGCTTATAGCAATAGCTGTAATAACACTTTTCTATAAAAAACATAAAACATTATAAAAAAGGAGAATGCGATATGAAAACAATCAAAAGAAGCATTGCTTTTGTTCTTGCAATGATACTTACACTTGCAATGAGCGTTACAGTATTTGCTGAGGGCGAAGGCGCAAAAAAAACATTTACCATCACGGTTAATGAGGCAAAGGCAGGCCACACTTATGAGGCTTACCAGATTTTAAAGGGAGATCTTTCAAAATCACAGACAACACTTTCAAACGTTGACTGGGGTACCGGTATCAAGGCAGACAAAAAGACAGATCTTGCTAATGATGCAAAAGCTTATGTAGAGAAGCTTTCAGGAATGAACTCTTCAGATATTAAGGCAGAGGCACAGAAAATTGCATCAGTTTTAAGCACTACAGTAGCAGGTTCTGTTTCAGTAACACAGGACAATGCAAAAGCTGAGATTACAGGACTTGAGCCTGGTTACTATCTTATCAAGGATAAGGATAGCTCTTTAAAAGGTGACGAGGCTTACACAGAGTATATCCTCAATATCGTTGCTGATACAACAATCACACCTAAGACAGATGTACCTTCTGTTGAGAAGAAAGTAAAAGACACAAACGACACAACAGGTGATACAACAGAATGGCAGGATTCAGCCGATTATGATATCGGAGATGTAGTTCCATTCCAGCTTACAGCTACATTACCTGCAAATGTTCAGTCATATAAGTCATATTACCTCAAATTTGATGATACTCTTTCACAGGGACTTGATTTCAATGAAGGAACTGTTACTGTTAAATTAGGTGATAAGGATGTTACAGAATTCTTTACAACAAATTATGACGCAGCTAGCAAAAAACTTACTTTTACATGTGACAATATTTTAGCAAAGGGATTTGAAGCTAAAAATGGTGAGACGATTGTAGTTGAGTACAAAGCAACTCTCAATAAGAATGCTGTTATCGGTTCAAAAGGAAACCCAAATAAGGTAAAGCTTGAGTTCTCTAACAACCCTAACAATGGTGGTGAGGGAGACAAAGGTGAGACTCCGGAGGATACAGTAATCGTATTTACATACAAGGTTGTAATCAACAAGGTAAATGAGAAGAACGAAGCACTCGATGGTGCAGAGTTTACTCTTTACAAAAAGATTAAAGGTGAAGCAGACAAAGAAATCAAAGCGGTAATTTCCGGTGATAAGAATGATGTCTTCACATTCAGCGGACTTGATGACGGTGATTATGTACTTAAGGAGACAAAGACTCCTGATGGCTACAACACTGCAAACGATATTGAATTCACAATCAAGGCAGACCACTCAATTGAGTCTGATGCTCCTGAGCTTAATTCATTAAGCGGAGATAAGGTGACCGGTAATATTACACTTAAAGCTGATAAAACTGAGGGCAGCTTAAGCACACCTGTACAGAACTTAAAGGGCTCAGTCCTTCCTTCAACCGGTGGTGCCGGACGTGTTGCAATTTATGTGATTGGTGCTATATTAGTAGTCGGTGGCGGAATTGTTCTTGTAACAAAGAAGCGTGTTAAATAATATCATTTTATGATAAAATATAACTGCCATGAGCCACTTTAGTGGTTCGTGGCAGTTACAATAGGCATAATTATATTATGCAAATGATAACAGTAAGGAGAGTGCTATGAGAAGAAAATTATCAACTATTTTGTTTGTCATAGTGTTTCTTGCAGGACTGTCCTTACTGCTATATCCGACGGTGAGTGATTACTGGAATTCATTCCATCAGTCAAGGGCAATCGCAAGCTATGTCGATGCAGTAGACAATACAGATGAACAAAAGCTTGAAGAAATGAGACAGGCGGCAGAGGCTTACAATGAAAAGCTTTTAAGCAAGCAGGACAGATATGATATGTCTGATTCGGACAGAGCAGAGTATGAAAGCCTCCTAGATGTATCAGGCACGGGTGTCATGGGCTATGTTGAGATTCCGTCCATCAATGTCTCATTGCCGATTTACCACGGCACAGACAATACAATACTTCAGATAGGTGTTGGCCATATCGAGGGTACATCGCTTCCGGTTGGCGGAGCAAGCACACATTGTGCTGTTTCAGGACACAGGGGACTTACATCATCTAAGCTATTTACTGATATTGACCAGATGACAGAGGGTGACACATTTAAGCTGTATGTGCTTGGCGAGACACTGACCTACGAGGTTGATCAGATAAGGATTGTTTTACCTGATGAGCTTAATGACTTAAAGATTGAGGAAGGTCAGGATTACTGTACACTTATCACATGTACACCGTATGGAGTGAATTCCCACAGGCTTCTTATCAGGGGGCACAGGATTGCAAATGATGCACAGGGACTTATTGTCGAGGATGTAAAGCAGGTACAGCCGTTACATGAAGCCATAGTGCTTGGCATTCTGTTTCTGGTTTTGTATATTATAATTTGTAAGATACTTAGTAAAATGATATTGTATAGATTCAGATAGAATCAGGAAGGAGGAAAAATGCACAATAGTTTAAAAAGAGCTGTCAGTATAGCTATAGCAGCGATAGCCTTGTTTTCTCTGCCATGTGGAAGCATTTTTGCAAGGACGCATATTGATATTGATAAGAAATGCTCTATAACAGTTGATATCCCCGATACATGGGAGGATTTGTATACTGTGGATTTTCCCGTAGAGCTTTATAGAGTGGCAGATGTAGATGAGAACGATGTATACACTGCAACGAAGCAGTTTGATGAGCTGGCTAAATCTATATCAGATGTCAGTAGTAAAACTACCGCAGATGACTGGGAAAAGATGGCAAAGACAGCTGCGGACATTGCAGACAAAGGTTCTTTGACAGCAGATGAGGTAATAGATGTTTCAAACGGAAAGGGAAACGTCACAGGCGTTAAGACGGGACTGTATCTGGTGTATGCAAAGCCGGCTGATTCGGCAAGATTTGGATACACATTTGTGCCGTATCTGATTTCGGCTCCTAATAATGAGTTTGCTATGACAGGAAGCGGCTCAGATTCATGGATATATGATGATATCGATATCGAGCTGAAGCCTGAACAGACCGGGCTTATGGGAAGCTTACAGATTAATAAGACATTAAAGACATACAATACAGCACTCGGTGAGCCAGTGTTTGCATTTGATGTTGAGGCCTACGACAGGGATGGTAATGTGGTGTTTTCCGATATCGCATCAATCAGATTTGACAGTACAGGGGCTAAGAGCGTAGTTATTGACAATATTCCGGCAGGGTCAAGGGTGATAGTAAAGGAGGTATATGCCGCTGGCAGTTATCAGGTGACCTCCTCAGACAGCATAGAGACACAGATTGTGGCCGGTGAGACCGCAGATGTTGATTTCACAAACGATTACAACGACAAATTGATTTATAGTACCGGTGTCGTGAACCATTTTGAGTATGACGGAACCGGATGGGAATGGGTGCAGAATTAATGAAAAAATTATCAGAGTCTTGTAAAAAACTTAATAGAAATCACCGTATTCTTGTATGTGCAGCCTTTGCTGCAACACTCATTGTCTGTGGTGTTTCAGTTAAACCGACACTGGCATATTTTACAACCTATGCTACGGCAAAGGGCGGTATCTCAGTAGATATCGGTCCTACAACTGATGTCAAGGAGAAGTTTAAGGACTGGAAGAAAACTATTGAGATTGAGAATACAGGAAAAGCAGACTGTTTTGTCAGGGTAAAGGTAATTGCAGCAAGCCAGTTTGATATACAGGCATCAGGCTCAAACTGGAGCCTTTCAGATGATGGCTACTGGTATTACAGTCAGGTAGTGCCGGCTGGTGGCAAAACCGAGCCAATTGTTGCAGCTATCACAGTTAGTGAAAAGGTAAAGACCAGCTTCAATGTAGTTGTGGTTCAGGAGTGTGCTCCTGTCACATATGATGAGAATGGCAATCCGTGTGTCGCACCTGATGCAAAATGGGATGCGACAGCACAATATGATAAAGAGGAGGGCGAAGAGTAATGAAGAGAAAACTTCCAATTATACTTGTAGCATCCTCTGCGATAATGCTTGCAGCATCGACGATTGGATCTACAAAAGCGACTCTTACATATATGAGTGATAATTATCTGGCTCAGATTGACATCAAATCCATCGGTGTTACCTTGACTGAGAATGGCAATGATGTGAGCTGGCGTGATTATAAGCATAAGGATGATGACTGGAGCGAGGCAACAGGAGTGCTGCTTGGAGATATGCTAAAGAATGCCGGAGATGAAAAACTGATTCTCGACAAAAAGTACGATGAGAAGCTTGCTGTCAAAAACAGCGGCTCGATAGATGAGTATGTGAGAGTGACTGTGCAGCATTACTGGGCAGATAAGGAGACAGGTGATAAGCTTTCAAACCTTGATCCATCAAAGATACAGATTGACTTTACAAACGATGGCTGGACAGAGGATAAGAGTGCTGAGACTACAGAGCGAAATGTATTTTACTACAATTCTATTTTAAAAAAAGGTCAGACATCCAATGATTTTACAGACAAAATCAGTATATCCGGCGATATTGCAGCCATTGTGGGTCAGACATCACAGACTGATGATAACGGACTTACAACCATCACTACTACCTATGAATATGATGGTGCGCAATTTGTGCTGGAGGCAACTGTTGATGCAGTACAGACACACAATGCAAAGGACGCAATTAAGAGTGCGTGGGGTGTTGATGTAAATATTTCAGATGACGGGGCACTTAGCTTAGAGTAAAGGAGGACAATATGAAAAAATTTATCGCATTATTATCATGCATGTTGTTTATCCTTGGTTCGATAGGCACTGTATTTGCAGATGAGAATACTACTATAGCCGGCTCATGTGAGTTTACCGGCAAGGAGATGGTCAGTTCGTTCGATTCAAATAAAATAGCAGCCTCTGTCTCACAGATGGAGCCCGGAGATTCTGTCACATTTTCCGTTGATATAAAGAATAACAGCAGTATTTCGACGAAATGGTATATGTCCAATGATGTATTAAAGAGTCTTGAGGATACACAGGCTGTGGCTGAAAACGGTGGATACTCATATATTCTTACCTTTGTAGGACCGGATGGAAAAGAGGACACTATATACAGCAGCACCAGCGTAGGTGGAGAGAAGGAGACAACAGCCGGAAAAGGACTCAACGAGGCTACAAACTCTCTGGATAAGTTCTTTTATCTAAAGACATTAGAGCCGGGAGAGGGAGGCAGTGTGAAGCTTTTAGTAGGACTTGACGGAGAAAGTCAGGGTAATATATATCAGGATACACTCGCAAAGCTCATGATGAACTTCGCAGTGGAGGACAATTCAAATCCGACTTCACCAAATCCACCAACATTTACAACTACAACAAGCAAAGTAAAGACTGGAGATATCTGGTCAATAGCGTCAGCTGTAGTGTTTGTGATTGGTATTATTTTGATGATACTGGCTTTCGTAAGTGACAGAAAGGGGGCTAAGCAAAATGAAAAGATTGCTTAAATATTTTCTTGCAGCTCTTGTTGTCATAACCGGTGTTTTCTCACAGACAGCAGATGCAAAGGCATTTTCATATACGTACACTGTTTCCTTCTCAGCCGGAGGTCAGGGAAGCATAAACGGTGGTGTGCAGGTGCGAAAGGCATCAGGCAATGAGGCTTCGGTTTCTGTTTCTGCTAAAGGAGACAAAATAATTGTCACAGGTCTTGAATATGGAGATGTCATCAGCTGTGATGCACAGGGCAGTGTGGCACTTAATGAAAACAGCAAGTACTACGTAAAGGGAATCAGATTAAGCGGCCGTGACAATAATACGGTTGCACAGTCGGCTTTTCTCGTATCGGGAGATCAGGACTATGTTGTTGCATACGGCATACCGGGCGAGCTTGCTGAGTATACAGTCAACTATGTGGATACAGATGGCAATAAGCTTGCTGAAAGCCGTACCTATTATGGTAATGTGGGCGATGAGCCGGTTATAGCATATCTGTATATAGATGGATATATTCCGGACAGCTATAATCAGACAGGAAAGCTGTCGTCAAATGCATCAGAAAACGTGTTCAACTTTGTATATTCAAGGGCTGCATCAAGCATGGCTGCTGCCGGAAATGGAGCAAATGACAATACTGCGGCAGGCGGCAATCAGGCAGCCGCAGGAGCTGCAAATACAGCCGGGGCAGCTAATGCAGCGGGCAATGCAGCAGGAGCGGCAAATAACGGAGCTGCAGATGGAGCAAATGCCGCAAACACAATAGTGCCTGACGGACAGAATGATCCGCAGGATGGAATCCAGGCACCGCAGGCACAGCCAAATACTGATATAGCAGATGAGCAGGTACCGCAGGCGGCAAACGACAATAAGCATGATATAGCAGATGAGCAGGTACCGCTTGCCACCATGATTAGTGAGAGTGGAATGGCCGTTCCGCTGGCTATTGGTGCGCTTGGGATAGTTGCAATTCTGTCTCTTATACACATCTCCGAGCCCACGAGACCCTAAGACATCTCG
>ENA-OWZP01000713-OWZP01000713.1-human-gut-metagenome-genome-assembly--contig:-NODE-713-length-11794-cov-8.135957_pt1 | contig 11794 bp, 10 predicted proteins | sample MGYA00249258_ERZ652111 | MGnify/ENA primary metagenome ERZ652111 (study PRJEB26925, sample SAMN05826993) | human gut metagenome | biome: ENVO:2100002; feature: ENVO:00000062; material: ENVO:00002003...
GAGATGTCTTAGGGTCTCGTGGGCTCGGAGATGTGTATAAGAGACAGGACCTGGTGTTTGCAATAATTACCAGGAATATATATTCCTGAAATTACTGTAAGCTCCAGGTCTCTTGATTTTTTCAGTGAGATGGGGTTATTGGAATTTGCTTCTGTTTCGTATCTTTGCTCTGAATAATTGTTTGGTTGTTTATTCGGTTTTATTTTTCTGTTCCAGGTATGCCTGGGTGCTGTCTTTCAGGCGATTGAGGCCGTCTATTACTGTATCTTTAGGGCAGGCGAGGTTTACGCGTAAGAAGCTTTGTCCGTTTTTATACTCATTGCCGTCGCATACGTAGAGTCCGCTGTGCTGGCGGATGAAGGCGCAGAATCTGGTTGCATCGTCGGTTACTTCGCGGCAGTCCAACCAGAGCAGGTATGTGGCTTCTCCTCTGACTGCATGGATTCCTTTTATTTCTTTTGTGATAAAGTCTTCTGCATATCGTCTGTTTTCCCAGAGATATTCTCTTAAGCTGTCCAGCCATTCTGTTCCATGGTTAAATGCGGCTACCGGCGCGATGGCTGCAAATACGTTTGGTTCTGCCACTTCGTCTGTATTTAATCCGCGGTTGACCCGATGCCGCAGTACGGGGTTTGGAACGATCACTGCTGCCGTCTGTAGTCCTGCCAGGTTAAAGGTTTTTGTAGGTGCCACGCAGGTGATGCTGTTTTCTCTGCAGGTCTCAGATACTGAAGCAAAAGGTACGTAGTCTTTTCCTGGTCTTGTCAGGTCGCAGTGGATCTCGTCAGATAATACCAGTACGTGATGTTTTGCACATAATTCGCCAATCTTTGCCAGTGTTCCTCTGTCCCAGATCTTTCCTATGGGGTTGTGCGGGTTACAGAGAATCAGCAGGGATGCCTGTGGGTCTGAAAGTTTTTCCTCAAGGTCTGCGAAATCAATTTCATAGGCACCATTTTCGTAATGCAGCGGGCTTTCCAGGATGAACCGGCCATTGTTGATGATGGAATTAAAGAAAATATTATATACCGGGGTCATGACCACAACTTTTTCTGCTGTGGTTGTCATCTTACGCACAATGCTGGAGATTGCAGGTACAACGCCTGTGCAGAAGATCAGCCATTCTTTTTCGATGGACCATTCATGGCGTGTTTTCCACCAGTTCTGATAGGCATCATACCATTCATCTTCGATCAGGGTATAGCCAAATACCCCGTGCTGTGCTCTTTTTATAATGGCTTCTGTTATCTGTGGAGCTGTCTGAAAGTCCATGTCAGCCACCCACATGGGCAGTTCTTTTTCTGTTACATCCCATTTCATGGAGCCAGTATGCCGGCGGTCTGTTTTTTCATCAAATATGCTCATCTCTTTTTCCTTTCTTTATCTGTCAGCGCTTTTATGCCTCCGGTGCTTTATCCAGCTTTTCCAGAACTGTAGGACAGATAATTTCGGTTTCAGCCGGATCGATCTTTTCCGGGTCCAGGATCAGGGTTTCGATCTCATCTACCTGGATCCTGCCTTCTGACGGATTCATGACACTTTTGATCCTGCCGTTGATCTGTGCATCAATCCCTTTCGAATACTCAAAAGCCAGAGTTGTATTCAAAAGGGTGCAGTTGATCATTTTCAGGTTTTCAATATAACACAGTCCCTGCAGACTTTCTATGGTACAGTTGATAAATGTAAGATTTTTTGAATTCCAGCCCAGATACTCTCCATGAATCACAGAATCATATACCGTAACATTTTCGCTGTTCCAGAAAGCATCTTTTGACAACATTCTGGCATTATGGACTTCCATATTTTTTGCACCATCAAAAGCATAGTTGCCAACAAGTTTGAAATCATCGATGGTGATATTTGTGCTGTTCATGCCAAAATAATCACCCCTGGCCTGTACATGTGCAAGTTTTATACCCTCACAGTTCCAGAACGTCTCTGCCGCATTGGCAAGATACACATTATCAAGAGTCACATCATGACAGCGGCGGAAATTTTTCGGCGCCTCAATCAACGTATCCTCGATCCGGATATGATCCGTATACCACACCCCAGAACGCGCCATCTCCAGCCAGGTACAATCCCTCGCCTCTATATTTTTGCTGTACCAGAGCGGATATTTCCATTGAAACGAACTGTTCTCCAATACAATATCCCGACTCTCCTTAAGCGGAGACTCTCCATCATTAAAAATCGTCTGTTCAATATGCAACTTCTTCCCATGAAACAAAGGCCGCTCTCCTGTAAGATACGCACCCTTTAATTCTTTATCTGTTTTTATATTCTCTACACTCATTTTCTATCCTCTCTACATTCCTGTCATTCACACGTTACTTTTTATATTTTAACATCTAAAGTTTACTTTAGGTCAAGTATCTAATTGTTATTATCACGTTAAATGTAAAGGTAACTTCCTGATTATAAGACTTAATTCCGGGTAGCTGACGTTAGGGGGACGGACATCGCCTCTTCATATAAACAATCGTTATCATTATACCCCACACATCATCTCACATACAAACTAAGCCATTGCAGCCGTCCAGCGAAGCGCCCGACGGCCCACCACCCACCGAGCAGCCACTCAACTTATCATCCTCAACAACCCTATACCTCCGCCCACACCGTCACACAGCCACCCTACCCCTCCCAAAATCTGTACGGACGCACACCCCCATCCAACTTCCCACTTTGAACACACAGCCCCGGGCAGCGGAATGGATCCGCTGGCCTTTGCAGGAGCCGTAGTACTGCTTAGCGCCTGGAAGATTGCGTTATTCAGAAAAATGTCAGCTGTCTGAGCGCAGCGAGTTCTGCATTTTTCTGAATGCTTTTAGCAATCTTTCAGACGCTTAGCAGCACTAGACTCCGAAACAGCCGCAGATCCATTCCGCTGCCCGGGGCGTCCGTTTTACTAATCAAAAAAGAAAAAATCCGCCGCACCCAGCACGACAGATTTTTCCCCACCACTATTTTAATAATTCCCGTTCAATCCTCTCCCGAGCCTCCGGTGCCTGCCTATCCATCTTCTCCGGAAAACCAAACATCGAAACACAGGCAATATTATCACCACCAGCCTTCGGCGCATCCGCCCTCAGCTGTTTATTCGCAAAATCCATATCTCTTAAAGTTTCAAAAATACCATCAAAATCCACATCGCCCTCACCCATAGCAAGATGCTGATGTACCGTCACATCCGCTTTTCCACGGCCATTCAGCCACGGCGGATTTAAAATATACCGGCAGTCCATAGTCTGATTAAAAGTATCTGCAAACAACACATGTGTCAGCTCGTCTCCCGCATACTTCAGCATGGACCGCACATCTCCTTTGCCCTCATCATAGAAAAATCCATGAGGAGAAGAATACACATAACCAAGGTTCGGAGACCGAAAAGATTTTACCATATCACAGGTCTCATTATTCAGCTCGCAGAAATCATAAGGATGAGACTGAATTTCCACACGGATACCCTCACGCTCGATCAGCGGAAGCAGTTCCTCCATAGATTTAAACCACATACCATTGCAGATCTCCTGCTGGTTCGGATCACCGGAAAGCTCCGTGTTGATAACCTTCACGCCCATATCTCCGGCGATCTGGATCATCCGCTTCCAGTTGGCAACTGCAAACTGTCTCTGTTCCTCTGTTGGGCCGGACCAGCGGTATACGACGATAAAGGAAGAAATCTCCACGCCGGTTTCCCGCAAAGCCTGTCTGTATTCCTGTTCACACTCTTTAGAAAACAGCGGATGTTTATAGAACGGATTGATCCTCGGATGAGGGGACTGTTCGATATATTTATATCCCCAGTCCGCAACCTGATGGACCATACGGTTGATATCCATCTGTTTTGCAAGCACATCTACGTCAAATGCGATCTTCATGATGCATTCCCTCCTTTTTCTTCTTTATTCCGGATATAATCCAGGATCAGACCGGCCGCACCAGCAGCTCCTGTTTTGGAAACATTGATCACCATATCATAATAGTGAGGATCGTCTCTACGGATTCCGGTAAATCTTTCATAATATTCATTTCGGATCTGGTCACGCTTCTTCAGCTCGTCAAGAGACTGGCCTTTATAATATTCCCGGCCTTCTTTTTCCCGGTAATCATCATCTGCATACACGAAAAAGCTGTATGTATGCGGTTCTCCGCGAAGCACATAGTTGGCACATCTTCCCAGGAATACACCAGGACGCCTCTTTGAAAGTTCACGGATGATCCGGCTCTGCACCTCAAACATCTGGGCGCCTGTATAATCTGCTGCCGCACCTGCCGATGAATGTCCGTACGGGGAAAACGTAAGCTCGGAATCTTCATAATTGTAAGAATCCAGATACTGTCTTACACTTTCCAGATCTGCTTTTTCCATACCGAATTTTTCTGCCATGAGACAGATGATCTGACGGTCATAAACCCTGCAGTCCAGCGCTTTTGCAACATCCTCCGCGATTTTTCTTCCGCTGCTGCCGTACAGTCTTCCAATCGCTACATTGATCCTGTTTCCGGAAACTGCCGGTGCTGGCATGGACTGGATCTCTCCCGGTACAGAAACGTTTCCTTCTCCGGATTCTCTCTGGATCAGTTCCCGCATCATCTTGTCATAGACTTTATCCAGCTGATAGCAGGCCGCGATCACAAACATCACTACCCAGATTGCTACCGGAACATACAGATAAAAACCTTTGATCACACGGATAGCTTCTGCAGACTGCTCTGCTGCGGTTGCCTTGGTGCCATCAAAATATGCAGCGGAAAGGATTCCACCCATGATAGCGGAAGTCAGTCCGGAACCGGCTTTCTGGCCCATGCTCATAGATGAGAACATCAGACCTTCCACACGTTTGCCTGTTTTCCACTGGCCATACTCAATGGCATCACTTGGAAGAGAATACTGCACGCCATAGAACGGTGCGATTCCGATTCCTCTCATGATACAGGTCACAACACCAAGAGAAACACTGGTAATATTCATCAGGAACAGAAGCTGTCCCGCAACACCCAGGATGCAGCCTGCACAGATGAGATTTCTTTTTCCATAGCGGGGAAGCACCTTTGGCAGGAGGGCAATTCCTGCCACAGTTGCCAGTTTCTCCGCTGCTGAAAGAGGCATAACAAGGTCTACATTTCCAAGTACATACTGACAATAATAGGTAAGGTCCGTTCCAATGATGATCTGATATGCAGTATAAAAGATCATCAGCCCCAGGGCGATAAGGAAATACCGGTTGGTAACGGTTGCTTTAAAAGCTTCCACAAAAGGAATATCTTCTTTTTCCTGTTTTGCCGCAGAAACACGCTCTGTACAGACCATGTAAGTGTTCACAAGCACGCCGACGGAAATGATCGCATAACCTGCTGTTACCAGGATCCAGGCCATCTGCTGGTTGCCGGTAACATTTGCCACGATATTGATCAGCGGCAGCGTGAACGCGGTAATGATCATACTTGCCGTGATAGACAATACCATACGGATGTTACAGATCACATCACGCTCACGGCGGTCACGGCTCATCAGAGATCCCAGTGCGTGGAACGGCTGGCTGATGGCAGTGTATACAACCGTGTTCATAATGTTATAGGTCACAAAAGCATAGATGATCTTTCCCATGTTTCCAAGCGGCGGCATGGTAAAAAGAAGCACCGCTGCCAGCGCATAGGGAACCGCAAGTCTTAAGATCCAGATCCTGGCTTTTCCATATTTGGAATGAGTCCTGTCGATAATGGTTCCCATCAACACATCGGAAAATCCATCAAAAATGCGGGACAAAAGCATGATCATTCCAACAGCTCCTGCTGAAATTCCAACAACATTGGTATAAAAATAGATCAGCAGAGTTGTTGTCATGGTATACATCAGAGTCAGCGCCGGATCGCCAAAACAGTACGCAAGTTTTTCTGACACCGGAACCTTGATGAATTCATTCAAGTCTTTACCCTTCTGCTTATAATTCAACAATTCGGGGATTCCCTTACCAGCCATAGTATCTACCTCCTATCGGTTTAAGGTCGAACCTTTCTGAATGAATTATCCGAAATATTTCTGTACAAAATCTCTGGTAACTTCTGCTGCTTTTTTCACATTGTCCTCGTGGCTCATTGCATAGTACTCCGGACGGAACTCTTCGATGGTGCATACACCGTCAAATCCGATCTCTTTCAGTGCTGCCGCGATTCCAACATGATCTACCACGCCTTCTCCCGGCCAGAGTCTCTTGTCGTCTCCGCAGGAGCCAAGTGGAAGATCCTCACAATCGTTTAAGTGGTATGCAAAAATCTTCTTACCGTCTGCTGCTTTCAGGTCTTCCAGACGGGAACACATCTCATGGAAATGGAAAGTGTCCACGGTAACGCCAACATTGTCTCTGTCTACTGCTTTTACTACATCGTATGCTGTTCCAAACTGGTTGATAGAGCAGTTCGGTGCACCACAGAACTCCAGGGAGATCTTCATATCTGCGCCCACTTTGTCAGAAAGGTAGCGAAGACGTGCAACTGCTTCTTCTTTGATCTCACTGACAGATTTATCTTTTACATCAAAACTTGGAACTGTGATCAGCATTTTCATTCCGATGGCTTTGGAAACTTTCAGAATGAAATCAACTTCTTCGTCGATCTCTTTTTCCCCGGCCTCATCTCTCTGATTAAAGAAAATCAGGGTGTTGTATGCCCATGGTTTCAGATGATGATTCTTAAACCAGTCTGCCAGTTCTTCCAGTGTATGTTCTTTGAGATAGTCTTTTACGCAGTCAAAACGGATCTCAATGTAATCAAAGCCATATTTTTCACACATCTCCAGATCTGCCATAAGAGACTGTCCTTTGCATTCCAGTGCAGTTGCTTCATTAAATCCTAATTTCATCTTCGATACCCTCCATATGTCCGAAACCGGTGTACTTTGTCTGGATTTCTATGTCCTGTTTTCTGCGCACAGGGGAACCGCCCCTGTTTCTGTTGGATCATGCAGACTTTACCGATTCTTATTTTCTTTTTTATTTTTCTGTTGCTTTGTGTTTGTGCTATTTTGTATTTTTGTTATCCGTATTTTCGATTTGCCAGCATGCAGGCATTTCTTTTCAGCCTGATCTTTCTGGTTACTCTCACCGGCAGATTTCCCGCTGCAGTTTCGATAAAACCGTATCGGAATCGGACTCTGCCGGTGAATGCCGCCACAGGCTCATTGGGAAAGCCTGCGACAATAAGCTGGTATGATAACTCACACTTGATGAGGTGGAGTTCTGTAAAATTATTTATAAAATTCCGGTTTCTCAACTGCTGTAACGATCTTCTCGATCTGTCCGGTTTCCTGCGCTTTTACAAGAGCGTCTGCTGTGATCGCTGCCAGGTATCCATCCCATGCGTTCGGTCCTGTGATCACACCTGCTTCTGCATTGTCAACCCAATCCTGAACCTCTTTATCATAGGCATCTTTAAATCTTACGAAACAGTCTGTGTCAATGGCACTGGATACAGCTGCGTTTTTACGGATAGACGGATAAGCCGGCTGTGCCATTTTCAGTGCACCGTCCTCAGATACTACTTCACAGTTGATGTCATATCCGAACTTGCAGTTTACAAATACTTCCACATCGATACACACACCTTTTTTAGTGCGGAGCATCATGATCTGCGGATCTTTCAGCTCGGAATGAGAATATTTGGTTACTCTTGGCATTACAACCTGTGCAGATTCATACTCGTCATCTACCAGCCAGTGAAGAACATCGATCTCATGGATTGCGGTATCGTGCACAGCCATTGGAGTATTATAATTGGTTCCTACTTCCGGGTTTCTATGTGTACAGTGAAGAATCAGCGGCTCGCCGTACTCTCCGGTTGCAAGGGCTTCCTTGATCTGCTGGTAGCCTTTGTCATAACGTCTCATAAATCCAAGCTGGATGAGATGTTTGCCTGCTGCTTCCTCTGCTTTCACTACTTTCAGGCAGTCCTCAGCAGTGGTACATAATGGTTTCTCACAGAAAATCCTCTTGCCGGCTTCAATTGCCTGGAGAAGGGAATCTACATGTGCGAAGCCCGGAGATACGATAAATACTGCATCTACGTCCTCTGCGTTGATCAGTTCCCTGCTGTCTGTGTAAACTTTTGCGCCGCAGATCTCGGCTGCTTTCTTTGCACTTTCCTCAAATACATCTGAAACAGCTACTACTTCTGCTCCCTGGATCTTCTCGGTCAGTCTTCTGATATGATCTCTTCCCATTCCGCCGCATCCGATAATTCCTACTCTTAACATTTTAAATTCCTCCGTTCATTTTTTAACCGAATCAACTGTGAAGCAGTTATTCGGTTATGAGCAAGTAGCGAAGCGGATTGCGAATATCCGCTTGACTCCTTTTATTGTTTTCTGTTTTCGTGTTCTTTTTGATGATGTTATATTATCATTTTGTGCACGTGAACGCAATATCTTTTTTATACAAATTTTCCATTTTGTTTTTATGCGTTTTTCACGATTTGTTACTTTATTCACAAGTTTTTATTGATTTTACAGCGTTTATGCGTGATTTCTATTCATTTTGGATGTGTGTTTCCAGTACGTTTTCTGTTTTTTAATCTGTTAATTTTCTAACATTTTTATGTGTGCACCAGAACGCAATGTTTTATTTCCCGTATACTCCGGTAAGGTTTATGGAGAATATTGTTGTATTTTCACACACAAAGAGTTATAATTACATATAGTTTTATATAAAGTATATAAATATATTCTCTTATCTGTATCCAAAACTTCTATACAAAAACACAACAGAAAGGATTTTTAAATATGAACGATTACAGCTTAGAAACCAAATGTATCCATTCCGGATACACTCCTTCCAAAGGCGAGCCATGCGCGCTTCCAATCTGCCAGAGCACCACTTACAAATATGACACCACCGATGAAATGGGCCAGTTATTTGATCTGAAAGCAGATGGATATTTTTACACCCGTCTCCAGAACCCGACCAATGATGCCGTTGCTGCAAAAATTGCAGATCTGGAAGGTGGTGTTGCCGCAATCCTGACTTCTTCCGGACAGGCTGCCAACTTCTATGCAGTATTTAATATCTGCGAAGCGGGTGACCATGTTGTTGCTGCTTCTACGATCTACGGAGGAACCTTTAATCTTCTTGCCGTTACTTTCAAAAAACTTGGCATTGACTGTACCTTTGTTGATACCGACGCAACAGAGGAAGAGATTGCTGCTGCATTTAAACCGAACACAAAAGTTCTCTTTGCGGAGACCATCGCCAATCCAGCACTGGTTGTCCTAGACATTGAGAAATTTGCACGGGTTGCACACAAAAATGGCGTGCCTCTTATTGTGGATAACACCTTTGCCACACCGGTAAACTGCCGCCCGTTCGAGTGGGGTGCAGATATCGTCACTCACTCTACCACCAAATATATGGATGGACATGCCGTTCAGGTAGGCGGCGCCATTGTTGACAGCGGCAACTTTGACTGGGATGCTTACGGCCATAAGTATCACGGCCTGACCGAGCCGGATGAATCCTACCACGGCGTGATCTACACCAAACAGTTTGGCAAAAAAGCCTACATCACCAAGGCCACTTCCCAGCTGATGCGTGATCTGGGTTCTATTCCGTCTCCAATGAACTGTTTTCTTCTGAATCTTGGACTGGAGACACTTCCGCTGCGTGTTGAGCGTCACTGCTCCAACGCCCAGAAGATCGCCGAATACCTAAATGCACACGAAAAAGTTTCTCACGTAAATTATGCCGGACTTCCGGATGATAAATATCATGCACTGGCTCAGAAATATATGAAGGACGGCCGTACCTGTGGTGTTATCTCCTTTGAACTGACCGGCGGCCGTGATGCAGCAGTCCGCTTTATGGACAGCCTGAAGCTTGCTACCATCGCCACACACGTTGCTGCTTCCATTACCATGGTTCTTCATCCTGCCAGCCATACCCACCGCCAGATGAACGATGAACAGCTGGTTGAAGCAGGAGTTTCTCCTGGAATGATCCGCCTTTCCATTGGTATTGAAAACGTGGACGATATTATCAAAGATCTGGATCAGGCACTGAAAAATGCGTAAATAAAAAACATTAAGGGAAAATCCATCAAATAATCGATGGATTTTCCCTTTGATCTTTTTTGTAAAATGGGTTAAGCGGATATTCTCAATCCCACAGGAAATTTATTTGGAATTATTTTAGTTGGTTAAAATCCATTGCCCAATATTTCCAAAACAGAGTTCATTTATAATACTTCAGCGGTTTGCATTCATGTGTTCAGCCACTTTCTTCCAGGTTTCTGCTCCGCAGATTCCATCGACTGCGATCTTTACATTTTTCTGAAATGCTTTCAGTGAAGTTTCTGTCTGTGTTCCAAAGATTCCGTCCACTTTTACCTGCAGCATTGCCTGTAACATGGAAACAGCAGACCCGGTACTGTTTTTTCTGATGATCGGAAGCTGTACATTCAGCTTCTCTGTTGTATCTGGTTTTTTCGTACTTTTACTTTCTGCTGTTTCATTTTTATTTTGTGAGTTTTTGTTTTTCATATATAATTCTGTTTTTTTCACAAATTCCGGCCACTTTTCTTCATCCATGAGGCGTCTCGGGCAGTGTTTTCTTGACGCATCGTAATGTCTTTTCAGCCGGTCTGTCCCCCATCCGTACTGTTTCAGCAAAAGAGCCGCCAGCTGTTCTGTCTTGTCTACCGCCGTATAATAATCTGTTTCCGGATTCACACAGATTTCGATATTGATAGAATTCCGGTTCGTGATTCCATACTTTCCTTTTCCGTCCCCTACTGCCCAGGCCCCGTCGCTGTGGTCCAACGTCTGATATACGGATTTTGAATCTACATAATAATGCACGGTACCAGCCAGATTGCCATTCTTCATTGCATTGGCATGAGCTTTGGCATCTGCCCCCTTACTCCAGTTATCCGTTTCATGGATTACAATATATGCCGGCCGGTTCTGGCCGATATAACAATTCTTTTTGCTGATCAATTTTATGATATTCATAAAAAATTTCCTGTTTTTTGTCTTCTCTTTATTCTATGCAGCTATTCATCTTTTTCCAGCTGTTTGATCAGCTGATTTACATATGTAGAAAGCCCCGCCACCAGAACTCCCTGTGTCATGGAAGTAAATACAGCCATTGCGATATCCTGTGCCGTATTATAGGAACAGGTTGCAAAAACATAGATCCCGCATACAAGGATCCCCACACCTCCCAGTATCAGTGGAATATATTTATCCTTCACAGCCTGGGCTTCCTTCAGCGCAATTCCCATAAAATACAAAGCAACTGCTGTGATCAGCAGTTCCGGTTTAATATAATTCACAAGCGCTTCCATAAACCTTCTCCCTCCTTGCAGCTTTGTTTTATTTTATGAACTGCTCCGAAATTTGTTTCACAAATTCTTCAAAATTGCATCACGATTTGCTCACATTTTTTCGATATATTATTACCTGTAAACAGCAAGCAAGTAAATGCAACTGCTAAACAACTTTTTCTTTTTCATACTTTTAACCGGGAGTGTTAAAACTCCCGGTCTCCTTCCTTTTTAAATATAATTGTAATACAAAGCGGTCTTTCCCATTCCGCTTTACACTTCAAAAAGGATACCGTAAACTCATCAAGACTGATGACCTTACGGTATCTTTTTTGTATTGTCAAGCGGATATTCGCAATCCGCTTCGCTACGTAGCTCATAACCAAATAACTGCTCCGCAGTTTATCAGGAGGAGCTTGCACTCTTCCTGATCTGTCTCTTATACACATCTCCGAGCCCACGAGACCCTAAGACATCT
>ENA-OWZP01000729-OWZP01000729.1-human-gut-metagenome-genome-assembly--contig:-NODE-729-length-11654-cov-9.343823_pt1 | contig 11654 bp, 10 predicted proteins | sample MGYA00249258_ERZ652111 | MGnify/ENA primary metagenome ERZ652111 (study PRJEB26925, sample SAMN05826993) | human gut metagenome | biome: ENVO:2100002; feature: ENVO:00000062; material: ENVO:00002003...
CGGCAGCGTCAGATGTGTATAAGAGGCCAGACGCATACCACGCATCGCCCACAAAAATTTTGCCGCCGAGGTTCGTACCGGTGGCAAGCACCACGCACTTGGCGGTGTATTCGCCATGCAGCTGGGTGACAACGCCCTTCACATGACCGTTTTCCACTTCCAGCGCCACTACCTCAGCCTGATGGATGGCCAGACCCGGGGTCTGTTCCAGCGCGTGCTTCATGTATTCGTTGTAGCGGCGGCGGTCGGTCTGCACCCGCAGTGCGTGCACGGCGGGGCCTTTGCCCTTGTTCAGCATCCGGCTTTGCAGGTAGGTGGCATCTGCCGCCAGACCCATCACGCCGCCCAGCGCATCCACCTCCCGCACCAGCGTGCCCTTGGCAGTGCCGCCGATGCTGGGGTTACAGGGCATATTGCCGATGGCGTCCAGACTCATGGTAAAGACGGCCGTTTTTGCGCCCAGCACAGCAGCTGCATGGGCGGCTTCGATGCCCGCATGGCCGGCGCCGATGACGATGACATCATAATCTCCTAAGTGGTTCATATACTTTCGGGTTTCCTCTAATCAATGATTTGAATTTATTTCCCCACACAGAACCGCTCGAACACCTGTTCGATGACGGCTTCCGAGGCGTTTTCGCCGGTCAGGTCGCAGAGAGCGTCCAGCGCATCGTCCACGCAGACCGAGACGGCATCCAGCCCAAAGCCGCCGGCGGCGGCATCCAGTGCACCGGCTACGGCGTCCCGGGCGCGGAGGGCAGCAGAAAGCTGCCGCTGCCCGGACAGGCTGGCGGCGTGGGGGTCGATGCTGCCCGTGCCCAGCAGCCGCGCCACCGCAGCGGCGATGACCTTGCGGCTTCCCTCTTCCCGGCAGCAGACCGGCAGCACCATGGCAAAATACGGGGCGATGAGCTCCGCATCGAACTGAGTGGGCTTGTCCTCCTTGTTCACAAGGGCGATGGCGGGGCGGCCGGCGCAGCGCTGTGCCAGCGCCAAGTCCTCCCGGCTGGGTGGCTCGGAGCCGTCAAAGACGGCAAGGATCAGCCCGGCTTCTTCCAGTTTTTTCCAGCTGCGGCGGATACCCTCGGCCTCGATGGCGTCCTCGGTCTCCCGCAGACCGGCGGTGTCGAAGAGGTTCAGCCGGATATCTCCCAGCTGCACCGCCTGCTCCACCACATCGCGGGTGGTGCCCGCCACCGGGGTGACGATGGCACGGTCGAACCCTGCCAGCAGATTGAGCAAGGTAGACTTGCCCGCGTTGGGGCGCCCCACGATGGCGCAGTCCACGCCCTCGCGCAGCACCGCACCGGCATCGTAGCTGCGGATAAGGCCGTCCAGTTCCTCCCGCACTGCGCCCAGCACGGTGCGCAGGTGGGCGGGGTCCAGCTCCGGCACATCCTCCTCCGGGAAGTCCACCCAAGCGGCAAGATGCGCCTGCAGGGCGGTCAGCTGGGCTTTCTGGGCGTTGATCTTTTTCGCCAGCGCACCGCCCAGCGCGGCATTGGCCAGCGCTGCCCCCTGCCGCCCGTCTGCCGAAATCAGGTCCATGACCGCTTCCGCCTGCGTCAAGCCCAGCTTGCCGTTCAAAAAGGCACGGCGGGTGTACTCGCCGGGGGCGGCAGGCTGTGCACCCGCTGCAAGACAGGCCTCCACCAGCCGCCGCGCCACTGCGCTGCCGCCGTGGCAGGAAAGTTCCACCACGTCCTCGCCGGTATAGCTGTGGGGCGCACGGAAAAACAGGGCCACGCCCTCGTCAAAGGCTTCTTCCCTGTCCGTAAAATGCCCGAACAACGCGGTGTAGCCCTTAGCTTCTTCCACTTTTTTTGCCGGGTTTGCCGGGTGGAACACCCGGGCCGCCACCTGATAGCTCTCCGCACCGGAGAGCCGCACCACGGCAATGCCGCCTGCACCCGGTGCTGTTGCAATTGCTGCAATGGTCGCTTCCTGCATGGTTTTTTCTGGCTTCCTTTCCGCGCCCGATCTGGCCGCTTGCTCCCATCTGCCCACAGCAGCGAGACCAATACAGTTTCATTGTACCACGAAATGCTGCGGAATGGTACTGTTTTTTCAACCAATTCCCGGGAAACGGTTGAAAATGCGCCCGTTTCTCACACAAAAAAGGGACTTTCCGTCCCAACACGGAAAGCCCCTTTTTACAGGAAACTGATTTTTAGAACTTGGCGATCTCTGCCGTGGTGATGGCCTTGCCGGGCAGCGTGCGTGCATCGGCATTCTCATGCAGGGCCAGCTTGCCTTCGCGCAGCAGCTGCACAGCCTTCTGGTGATCGGCGGCCTTCCAGTTGTTGCCCACGATCTTCCAGTTGTTGTTCACGTGCGGCTCGATGGTGCCGCCCTTCACGGTGCGGATGTACTCGCCCAGCAGCTCGCGGATGCCGCCCACATCGCCGCGCACATCGATCTCCAGCAGCTTGGGCAGATCCTCACCGGGCAGGAAGATGTCCGCAGCCGTCAGCAGCTGGGTGGTGGCACGGTAGTTGTTCACTGCCACAACAAAGGTGTCGGTGTCCTTCACGGCCTTGCCGTTCGGCCACTTGAGGTTCTTGATGCGGTGGCCCGGCTCCTTGGAGACGTCCAGCTCGTAGTTAACGCCCTCAAAAGCATCGTACAGGTAGTAGCGCACCGAGGGGTCAAAGGCGATGGTCACTTCATCCGGCTTCCATGTCTTGAAGAAGGCTGCGGACCACTCCATAAAGCGGCGCAGCTGCTCGCCGGTCATCTGCAGCTTGTACAGGGTGTTCTGGTAGGTGTAGATGCTGGCCATATCGCACTTGCGGATGGTGCCTGCGCGCATCTGGGAGGTCATGGAGGTCAGGGCCGTTGCGGAGACCTGCGCACCGGTGTAGTACATCTGCACTTCGTTGATGAAGTCCAGCAGAGCGGTGTCCTGCACCATGGCCTGCGGCAGGCAGTCGATCTCGTTTTCGGGGGCCAGATCGCCGCCCTTCAGCTCGCCGATGGGGGTGACAGCGTCTTCCTTGGCGCGGGTGTCGTAGGGAGCCAGCAGAGCGGTCAGCTCCGGATCGGGTTCGTACTCCTTGATCTGCAGGTTCTCCGAGGTGCGGTTCACGACCTTCCACTTGCCGTCCAGCTGGCGCTCCAGATAGACGTGGATCTCGGACAGGGTGGCACCGGCGTTCTTGTTCTCCACCACCAGCACGTTGTTGATCATCATGTTGGGGATGCTCCTGTGGCCGTGGCCGCCCACGATGACGTCGAACTCGGGGCAGGCATTTGCCAGATCGGTGACGCCGGAGCCATAGACGCCGTACTCGTTCTCGGTATCCATGTGCATGACGCCGATCAGCACATCCACCTGATCTTTGATCTTATCGATGATCCTGCGGCTCTCGTCCACAGGGTTGGTGACCTTCCAGCCCTCCAGATTCTTGGCATCCCAGCGGATGATGTTGGGGGTGACCATGCCAATGACGCCGATCTTGACGGTGCCCTTTTTGATGATGGTGTAGCCGTCGGCCAGCGGGGTGCCGTCCGGTGCGTAAACGTTGCCGGTGAGCACCTTGGCCTTCTGCTGTCCCATGACCTTTTTCAGCACATCCATGCCGTAGTTGTACTCATGGTTGCCGGTGGTCCAGATATCATAGCCGATGGCATTCATGGCAGCGACCATGGGATGCAGGTCATCGTTCAGGAACAGCTCTGCGGAGTTGGCCTGAATGGTATCGCCTGCATCCACCACCAGCGTGTTCCGGGTGCGGCACTGCTTGATGGCGGTCGCTTGCTGGGCCACGCTGCCGGAAGCATCTGCCTTGTTGGCGGCGTAATCCCAGGGGTCGAACTTGCCGTGGGTGTCGCTGGTGGCAAGGATCTGCAGATCCATGCTCCACAGGGACTTGATGTCACAGGCGGCTGCAGAGGGTGCCATGCAGCTGGCGGCTGCGATGGTCGCGGATGCCCCTGCACCACGCAGGAAGCTGCGGCGGGAAATCTTGTTCTGGGACATAGTCGATTACCTCTCTTTTCATCATTCTGTCTGTTCTTCACGAACAGAACGCCCTTGACTACAGTATAAATCCTCGACCAATTGTTTTACAATTGCCATTTGAGAGAAAGATTTCGGCAAAAAACAGGCAGTTTCTCCAAATTTTGAGAAGAATGACTTTAAAAACACAGGACCGGACAGCCTGCGGGCTGTCCGGTCCTGTTGCTTCAAAAATATTTTCGCTATTACAGCTCGATCTTTCCGAAGCTGAAATCTGCAAAATCGTCCACGCGCTCGGTGCGCTTGGGTGCTACGGGTGCTGCACTCTCGGCGTCGCGGGGGGCGTAGGTGCGCTCCGGCACACTGGACGGACGCGGGCCACGGGGTGCACCGCTGCGGCTGCCACGGTAGCCGCCATTGCTGCGGCGCTCACCGCGATAACCGCCGTTGCGGTTGCCGCCGGGACGACGGCCATTCCGGTTGCCGCCACGGCCACGGCGCTCGCCGTAGGTATTCTCAGTCTGAGCATCCGGTGCGGTGGAGTAGATGACCACGCGGCGGTCACGGCCTTCGCCCTTGCTCTCGCTGCGCACACCCTCCATCTTGCTGATGGCAGAGTGGATGATGCGGCGCTCGTAGGGGTTCATAGGCTCCATGGCAAAGCTGCGGCCGGTCTTGCGCACCTTGGTGCCGATGCGCTGTGCCAGTGCAGTCAGGTCGCTCTCGCGCTTGTCGCGGTAACCTGCAACGTCCAGACCCAGCTTGATGTAATCGCCCTCCAGACGGTTTGCCACAAGGCTTGCCAGATAGGACAGGCTCTCCATGGTCTCGCCACGGCGGCCGATGAGGGCACCCAGCTTTTCACCGTCCAGACGGATGATGGTGGCTTCGCCCTTCTGCACGGCGCTGAAGGTCACGTTCTCCACGCCCATCAGGGTGATGACCTCCCGCAGATAGTCCACAGCGGCCTTCACCTTGGCGTTCTCGTCGATGACGATGGGCTCTTCCACCTCTTCTGCCTCCTCGGCAGTTTCGGCGGGCTGCTCGGCAGCGGGGGTCTGCTCGGCGGCGGGAGCGGCAGGCTCTGCCACAGCAGCGGGAGCCTGCTCTGCCACGGGGGCGGCAGTCTCAACGGGCTGCTCTGCCACAACCTCCACCGGCTTTGCGGGCGCAGCGGCAGGGGCATCCGGCAGTTCCACGCTCACGCGCACCTTGGCGGGAGTGGTCTTTAAGCCCAGAAAACCGGTCTTCTGGGGATATTCCAGCACTTCACGGCTGACATTCTCATCCTCAGCCTGAACACCCAGCAGGGCGCAGGCCTTGGCAAAGGCTTCGTCCACCGTCTTGCCGGTGGATTCCTGTGTACGGATCATAACCGTTTACCTCCCTTGTTACTGTTTATCCTGCTTGTCAAGCTCACTCAGCGGCACGGTGCGCTCGTCCTTGTAGCGCTCGGCGTCCAGCTGACGGGCATACTCCAGCCGGCGCTTGTTCATCTCGCTGGCGGAAAGGTTCTTTTCCACGCTCTTGCCGGTCTTGGGGTCGGTCACCGTGATGGTGGTGTTCTTCACACCGCGCTTTTCCTGCTTGCGCTTGGCGGCGATCTCCGCTTCCACTTCCTTGCGCATCTTCTCGGGGTCGTAGAACTTGCGCATGACCTGAGTCTGTGCGGTCATGACGATGTTGGAAATGACGTAGTACAGAGAGAATGCCAGAGGGAAGGTAAAGCAGAAGAACAGGTACATCAGCGGCATCATGTACATGGTCAGCTTCATGCTGCCCTGCATCTGCTGGCCGGAAGCCTTCATGCTGATGTGGGTGGACAGGAACATAGTGATGACCGACAGCAGCGGCAGCACGATATCCAGAGACAGACCGATCTGCGGGATGCGGGTCAGGTCGATGCCAAGGAAGTTCATGTGCTGGCCGAACTCGGTGATGGTAGCGATCTGCTCGACGCTGAAGCAGCCCAGCACGCCGCTGTTGCCTGCCAGTACCTCGGCGATGATGTTGGTATCGCGGGTGATGGCGGTAAAGGAGATACCGGCGGCGGTCATAGCCTCGCCTGCGCTGGCAAGTGCAGCGGCGCTGATGTGGAAAATACGCTCCAGCGGGTTATACACCACGCCGATAACGCCGAACATAACAAGGAAATTCAGCAGCATGGGCACGCAGCCGGCCGTGGGCTTATAGCCAAAGTCCTGCTGCAGCTTCATCAGCTCTTCCTGCTGCTTTTCAGGCTTATTCTTGTACTTGGTCTGGATCTCCGCGATCATGGGCTGGAAAGCAGACATTTTCGCCATGCTCTTCTGCTGGCTGGTCTGCAGGGGGATCTTGACGATGTTGATGAGCAGGGTGAAGAGGATGATGTCCCAGCCGTAGTTCGGCAGCAGCTTGTAGATCCACTCCATGACATAGCCGAGAGGACCGCTCAGGATGTAAAAGAAGTTCATACCTTTGTCCATTCTGCCCCGGCTGTGGCCCGGGACGCATTATTTTTTTATCGTAGGACACGCCGCCCACAGTGCAGCGCGTCACAAGAAGCGAAAACTTTATCCCCTATGCCGCTTTTCAAACAGCTTTGCAGGCTGTAAATTGCGGGCAGGGCTTTGCCAGCGGCCGGGCGGCGGCACGGGGTCGTAGCCCCATTTGCCCAGCGGATTGCACCGCGCAATGCGCCATGCGCCCAGCAAAATGCCTTTTACACAGCCGTGGGTCAGGATGGCCTGCATGGTGTAGTTGCTGCAGCTGGGCGAAAACCGGCAGCTGCGGCCGATCCATGGGCTGAGGGTGTACTGGTAGATGCGGATGGGCACGCACAGCGCCCTGCGGCAGAGCATTTGCAGCCGGTTCACACGCGGGACTCCGGCTTTTGTTTGCGGGCAGGGGGCACGGTGGCGGGCGGCTTTGCGTCCGGGCGTTTTGCCTTATCCGGCAGACCGGCCTGGGCAAACAGCTTTGCCACAACGCTGCTCAGCTGCCAGCTTTTCAGTTTGGGGGTCATGCCCCGGGCCACGAAGATCAGATCGTAGCCGCCGATATTGTAATCCAGATGCTCGTCAATCGCAGCTTTCATCACGCGGCGGGCGCGGTTGCGCTGCACGGCGTGGCCTATTTTTTTGGTGGCGGTCAGGCCCACCCGGGTGTTGCGGCCCCGGGTCTTGAGCACATACAGTACCAGTGCCGGGTTCACATAGGACTTGCCGCGGGCGTACACACGGCCAAACTCGCTGTTGCGGCGGATCGGACGATAACGCATAACATCGGCACCTCCTTTCGTCCGGGTGCACATAGGTGCACTCTTTAGCCAGTATATCAAAAATTTTTGCAGTTTAAAAGCCCATCCGGGCATTTTTACGAAAAAACTTTTGACGGGTAAAAAAATAAGACCGCCAATGGGATATCAGCGGTCTTTTGTGCGCATATTCATTTCTGCGCCGGATCTCACCTGCAAGGCAGAGATCAGACAGTCAGGCTCTTGCGGCCCTTTGCACGGCGAGCATTGATGACCTTACGGCCGTTCTTGGTGCTCATGCGGGTCAGAAAGCCATGAACTTCCTTGCGCTGACGCTTCTTGGGCTGAAAAGTTCTCTTCATGGTTGTATCCTCCGTAAAAACTTATCCCCGGTATGGGGTCTTGATCGGTCCCAGATTGGGGACAGGCTTGCAATTCAACAGTATATCGCATAGTATGACGTTCTGTCAAGCATTTTTTTCAGTTTTCTGCAAACTTTTTTCTGATTTTTCTGTTAAAAGCTTTTCAACTTTTTCACCATTTTGCTGTGGAAAACTTTTTTCTACCAGATATTGTGGTCTTTTTGGCGTGTTTCCACAAGGGCGCTGCGGGGGCTTATTTTATGTATTATAAATTACATTATAGTAATATAGACGCAGGGAGATTTTTGTGGTATACTAACATGGTATCAGCAGCATTGTTGAAAACTTCGACCGATTCAATGGAGTGGATGTTTTATGGATTCTTTCAAGGACGTTTTAGAAGCGGCCCAGATGTACTGCAAGGCGCAGATGGCCGAGCCAACGTACAATCTCTATATCGACGGGTTGGAGCCCATCAGCTTTGAGGACTCCAGCCATATCACCCTGTCGGTGCGCAACGATTTTATCTGCAAGATCGTCACCGACCGGTACCTTGGCCTGCTCAAAGAGGCCTTCAAGTCCGTGCTGGGCTTTGATGTGGACATCACCCTTGTGGTGCCCAGCACCCCGCCCCACGAAGTAGTGCTGGCCCAGCAGTATGAGGCAAACCCCGCCTCCCCGCAGGGCAACTACGAGTTCACCTTTGAAAACTTCATCAAGGGGCCGTCCAACCAGTTTGCGTTTGCTGCTGCGCAGGCTGTGGCGGCAAACCCCTCCGGGGCCTATAACCCCCTGTTCATCTACGGCGGCTCCGGTCTGGGCAAGACCCATCTGCTGACCGCCATTCAGACTGAGATCAAGCGCACCCACCCCGATTTCGTCATCATGTATGTCACCTGTGAGCAGTTCACCAACGAACTGATCGCCGCCATCCGCGCCGGCAGCACCGAGGACTTCCGCATGAAGTACCGCGTGGCAGACCTTTTGCTGGTGGACGATATCCAGTTCATCGCGGGCAAGGAGTCCACGCAGGAAGAGTTCTTCCACACCTTCAACTCCCTGCACGACGCCCACAAGCAGATCGTCATTGCTTCCGATCGCCCCGCCAAGGAGATCAAGAGCCTGGAAGAGCGTCTGCGCACCCGCTTTGAGTGGGGTCTGACCGCCGATGTGCAGCCGCCGGATTTTGAGACCCGCGTTGCCATCGTGAAGCGCAAGGCAGAGCTGCTGCATCTGGATCTGCCCGAGGACGTGGCAGAGTTCATTGCCAACCACCTGAAAAACAACATCCGCCAGCTGGAGGGCGCGGTGAAAAAGCTGAACGCCTATTATATGCTGGAGGGCATCCAGCCGGTGATCAGCGTGGCGCAGAACGCCATCAAGGATATCCTCAACGAGACCCAGCCGGTGCCGGTGACCATCGAAAAGATCATTGGCGAGGTGTCCCGCACCTTCAATGTGTCCCCTGCCGACATTCGGGGCACCAAGCGCAACGCCAACGTGGCTTCCGCCCGGCGCGTGGCCATCTATATCCTGCGGGAGGTCACCGGCATGAGCATGGAGGAGATCGGGCGGGAATTTTCCGGCCGCGACCATTCCACCATCGTCTACTCCCTCAAGACCATGGAACGGGACATGAAGAACGACCAGCATCTGCGGGAGACCGTGAGCGATATCATCAAAAACGTGAAGGCCTAAATCGGGGAAAACCGAGCAAAAGTCATACTCATTTCAGGGTGTGACCCCAAAATATGGGGAGAAAACGGAACAAAAGGGGGAAAATACGCCTATATCTTGTGGCAAAAAGGCGAAGCTTTCCACACTTTCCACTTAGTTTTCAACATTTAACATCAGTTCTTCACATCGGCTGTGGAAAGAACCACCGTTCCCCACCTTTCAACATTTCCTTCACGAGCCTTCCACAACCCGGTAGAAAGTCAAAGCCCCGCTTCCAGGCAAGACATTTCCGGGTTTTCAACATCTTCCCCACCCCCTACTACGGTTACTACAACAAGTTCAATATATTACTGCCTTCCGGCAGCAGCCCAAAGGGCAGGGATCAAGCCGGAAGTGTGAAAAAAGGAGAGATACTGTTTTGAACATCGTCTGCGATAAAACACTGCTCAGTGCAGCCATCGACGGCGTTTCCAAAGCTGTCACCATGCGCTCGTCCATCCCGGTGCTGGAGGGCATTCTGCTGAAGGCCGAGGGCTTTCAGCTCACCCTGACCGGCTACGATCTGGAAATGGGCATCGTGACCACCATCGAAGCCAACATCAAAGAACCCGGTGAGATCGTGCTGAATGCAAAACTGCTCAGCAGCATGATCAGCCGGATGCCGGCAGGTCAGATCAGCATCGTGGCTGCGGATAACGGCAAGACCACCATCCAGAGCGGCGTGGCACAGTTCGAGATCCAGTCCATGCCGGCTACCGATTTCCCGGATCTGCCCAACACCGGCGCGGAGCAGACCCTGACCATCAAGACCGGCGTACTGCGGGATATGATCGACCGCACCCTGTACGCCGTCAGTCAGGACGAGAAAAAACCCGCCCACACCGGCGAGCTGTTCGAGATCGAGCTGGACAAGCTGACCATAGTGGCGCTGGACGGCTATCGTCTGGCCATCGTGGAGCGCCCCATCACTGCCGTGAAGGATATCCGCATCATCGTGCCCAGCAAGACCATGACCGAGGTGTCCCATCTGCTGGCCAACGATGACGAAGAGGATGTGCACATCAGTGCGAACCGCCGCTATGTGGTTTTCACCACCGCCGGTTACACCATCATGAGCCGCCTGATCGAGGGCGAGTTTTTGAACTACCGCAACGTCATCCCCGCCGGAAGCCGCACCAGGGTGACCATCGACACCAAGGACTTCATCTCCACCATCGAGCGTGCCTCTCTGATTATTACAGAGCGTTTAAAAAATCCTCTCCGCATCTCCTTTACAGAGGGTAAAGTTGTGGTGCGCTGCCAGACAAACCTCGGCCGCGTGGTGGACGAGTTCAGCGCCGCCTGCGAGGGTGATGAGGTGGAGATCGGCTTCAATAACCGCTATCTGCTGGATGCTTTGCGCAACGCCCGCACCGAGCAGGTGCGCATGGAGATCAGCGGCCCGCTGAGCCCGGTGAAGGTGCTGCCGGTAGAGGGCAACGACTTTTTGTATCTGGTACTGCCGGTACGCTTTAAAAACGACTAAGGAGCGCGTTTTATGCAGAAGATTCTCATTCATACCGAGTTTATCAAGCTGGATGCCCTGCTCAAATTTGCCGGCCTGTGCGAGACCGGCGGCGAAGCCAAGGAGCTGGTGCAGGGCGGTGCTGTGAAAGTGAACGGCGAGGTGTGCACCATGCGGGGCAAAAAGTGCCGCGCCGGGGACGTCATCGAGCTGGACGGGCAGAGCGTAGAGATCGGGCAGGGTCAGTAAATGCGTCTGCTTTCGCTGGAAGTACAGAACTATCGCAATATTTGTGCGGCACGGCTGGAGCCCGGCCGGGAGCTTACCGTCATCTGCGGCAACAACGGGCAGGGTAAAACGAACCTTCTGGAAGCCATCTGGCTGCTGACCGGCGGCAAAAGCTTCCGGGGCGGCAAGGATGCCGAGCTTGTGCGCCGGGGAGAAGCATTCGCGGTGCTGGAAGCCGAAACCCAGCGGGACCGGCCGGAAGGTTGTGAGCCCGCCGAGCCTGCCCATATCCGCATGACCGTGGGCACCCCGGAAGCCGCAAAGCCCGGCCGCTATGCGGCGGTAAACGGCGCAGCGCCCAAGCGGGCGGCAGCACTGGCAGGCAGCTTTCCGGCGGTGGTGTTCGACCCCGGCCACCTGAGCCTTGTCAAGGGGGCTCCGGAGGGGCGGCGCAAATTTCTGGACGCTGCGCTGTGCCAGCTGTACCCCGGGTATTTGGCCAGCTACCGCCGCTATGTGCGGGTTTTGCAGCAAAAAAATGCGCTGCTGCGCCACTCTGCAACCGGGCAGGAACGCCCCTATGCGGAAAAGCGCACCCTGTTGGAGGTGCTCAACACCGAGCTTGCCGCGCAGGGCGAGGCCCTGCAGCAGCGGCGGCGGGAGTATCTGGAACTGCTTGCTCCCCGC
>ENA-OWZP01000737-OWZP01000737.1-human-gut-metagenome-genome-assembly--contig:-NODE-737-length-11618-cov-6.055262_pt1 | contig 11618 bp, 9 predicted proteins | sample MGYA00249258_ERZ652111 | MGnify/ENA primary metagenome ERZ652111 (study PRJEB26925, sample SAMN05826993) | human gut metagenome | biome: ENVO:2100002; feature: ENVO:00000062; material: ENVO:00002003...
TGTGTATAAGAGACAGGACACATACAATACCTTTTTGCCAGATACAGCAAGATTTCGGCATACCTGCAAAAGAAGCGTTGACTTTCCAATACCAGGATCACCGCCAACAAGAATTAAAGAACCTGTAACAAGACCACCACCCAAAACACGATCCAGCTCATGAAGCCCTGTACTGCTTCTGTCTTCCTCATCTGTACTTATCTCTTCAAGACGAAGCGGCTTTGATGCTTCTAGTCCCTGCTTTTTCGCGCCTCCTGATTTTGTTGTGGCAAAACTTCCTGCCGTAGGCTCTTCAACAAAAGTATTCCACTGGCGGCATCCCGGACACTGCCCCATCCATTTTGCGGACTCATATCCGCATTCTTTGCAAAAAAAAGCGGTTTGTTTTGCCTTCATCATTCCTCCTAAAAAAAGAGGACAGGGATCTGGCCTCAAGCAGCCACAAATCCCGTCCCCATGATTTGCCATATTGGGCTATGTATGAACTATATGAGCGAGTTCATTATTTCTTGCAAATCTGAACCTTCTTTACACATCCCGGCTCAAGCTCAAGTGAGATTACGATCTTTCCGGAAAGGTTAGTCTCATAATTTTCAATTACGGCATCATCCACACTTACCTGATACTCAGTGTCATCCTCTACTGCAACGATGATCTGTGTATCCTGGAAACCATTTACGATAAAGGACAATGTATCCTCAGTCTCCTTATAATCGGTAACTACGGTTCCCGGTGTTGACTCATAGGCAAATGTCTCGTTTTTCTCTAATCTGGTGATATCATGGAAAGTCTTTACCTTATATACATCTCCGTCAAATACATAATCCGAAACCTTACCTTTTGTCGGAAGATCATAATTTCCAAAGCTTAATGTATTGTCTTCCTCAGTGCGGATTAATTCCTTAATTCCTGCCATTACTGTTTCCTCCTGATTTTTGCTACTGCATTGCATCGTATACTATTTGCGGCCCACCCCACAGGCGAACCGCCTATCGCTATTTCAGTATAGCATATCAAATTTGATTTTCCAACCAAAAATTAAACTTTATTCAGCCTTTTTTACAGGCGTTTTTCTTTTATGGCGCACAGAAAATTTCAGTCCATTCTCACCCTTTTCAACTGTTACGCTGTCACCGCGCTCTATACGTCCCTCTAGTATTTCCTCTGCCATTGAGTCCTCAAGGTATGTCTGGAGAGCTCTTCTAAGCGGACGTGCACCATATTTTTCATCAAAGCCCTTGTCAATCAGATAGTCCTGTGCTTCATCTGTTACCTTAAGCTTGAGTTCAATGTTTTCCATTACTCTTGATGTGACTGAACGAAGCATGATATCAAGAATAGCTTTCATATCCTCCTTATACAGCGGATGGAATACAATGATCTCATCAATACGATTTAAAAATTCCGGTTTGAAGCTTTGCTTAACATCCTCCATAACCTTTGCCTTCATCTGCTCGTAGTTTGCCTTTGCATCAGATGACGCACCGAATCCTAAACGCTTTGGTGACATAATATTGGCAGCACCGCAGTTAGAGGTCATGATGATCACTGTATTTTTGAAGCTGACTTTTCTGCCATGCGCATCTGTAATCTGTCCATCATCAAGCACCTGAAGCAGAATGTTAAATACATCTGGATGTGCTTTTTCAATCTCATCAAAAAGAAGTACACTGTATGGATTGCGACGAATACGCTCTGAGAGCTGACCACCCTCTTCGTATCCTACATATCCTGGCGGTGAACCAATGAGCTTGCTGACGCTGTGCTTTTCCATATATTCGGACATATCAACACGTATAATTGCATTTTCTGTTCCAAACATTGCCTGAGCAAGTGCCTTTGACAGCTCTGTTTTTCCAACACCTGTTGGACCTAAAAACAAGAAAGAACCGATTGGACGCTTTGGATCCTTTAAGCCGACACGTCCTCTGCGAATTGCCTTAGAAATAGCAGTTACAGCTTCCTGCTGTCCGACAACGCGTTCATGAAGCACATTTTCAAGATTCATCAAACGCTTTGCCTCACCCTCTTCGAGTGAACGAACCGGAATCTTTGTCCAGGTAGAAACAACATCTGCAATCTCATGCTCTGTTACCTGTAAGCGCGTATTTTCCTTTTCCTGCTCCCACTTTTCCATCAGACGATTGATCTGTGCCTGTTTTCTATCCTGTTTTTTCTTGATCTCTCCAGCTTTCTCGAATGCTTCTTCCTGAATTGCACTTTCCTTTTCCTGATTTAAGCTTTCAATATCTTTTTTAAGTTTTGATACTGCCTCTGGCGCAACAAATGCTGCTAATCGAACCTTAGAAGCAGCCTCATCGACAAGATCAATCGCCTTATCCGGCAAGAAACGATCATTGATGTAGCGTGATGAAAGCTTAACAGCCGCCTCTAATGCTGCATCTGTAATCTTAACTCTGTGATGCTCCTCGTAAACATGGCGAAGACCCTTCAAAATAGCAACTGTCTCATCCTCAGAAGGCTCCTCTACCATAACAGGCTGAAATCTTCTCTCAAGAGCGGCATCCTTTTCGATGTGCTTTCTGTACTCATCAATAGTAGTTGCTCCGACAATCTGAAGCTCACCTCTTGCAAGGCATGGCTTTAAAATATTAGAAGCATTCATAGCTCCATCTGCGCCGCCTGCATCGACTAATGTATGGAGCTCATCAATAAATAGAAGTGTCTGACCATCGTTTCGCACTTCATTGATCACATTTTTCATGCGCTCTTCAAACTCACCGCGATACTTTGAACCGGCTACCATGCCAGCCATATCGAGTGTCACCACACGTTTTCCAGAAATAGTATCTGGCACATTTCCCTCATAGATACGGCTTGCCAGACCTTCTGCAATCGCAGTTTTTCCAACACCAGGTTCACCGATCAGACAAGGATTATTTTTTGTACGTCTGCTTAAAATCTGGATTACACGATTAATCTCCTGCTCACGGCCTATAACCGGGTCAATCCTTCCCTCTTTAGCAAGCTCTGTCAGATCTGTACTATACTGATCAAGAAGCGGTGTTTTACTTTCTGAGTTTCTTGTGTACTGAAGTGATTCCACATCTTCCCTTGCCGCTGCCACATCGCCATCCTTTGCAGATACAAGCTCTATATAGAGCTGACGAATATTTACTTTCATTGTATTCAAAAGCTTTGTTCCGGCACAGTCGAAGCTTTTGAGCATTGAGATTAAAATATGCTCTGTTCCAACCAGACTGGAATGAAAGCGCTTTGCCTCTAAGTAGCTGCTTTGGATTACGCGGTATGCTTCCGGTGAAAATCCATCTGGTTCACGCACACTGACGGAACCTGTCGGTGTAATGAGCGATGAAATCAATTCCTCAAGACGCTCCTCTGTAACGCCCTGTTCCTGCAAAAGCTTACTTGCCACGCTGTCCGAAACACGCACAAGGCCAAGAAGAAGGTGCTCAGTTCCGATATAATTTTGCTCTAGCTGCGCAGCGGCTTTCTTTGCCTCACCTATAACTTCCTGTGCCCGATTTGTAAATCGTTCAAACATAAGTGTTTTTCCTCCATATGTGATGAGTTACGGCTGCACAAGCTCTGGCAGACAGCTTCTAAGATAATCTGCACGCAGCTGATTTTGCTTTGATACACCTGTCGTCTTATTTTGTGCTGTCAGATTTGCCTCCTGCATTCCCATCATAATTTCATAAAAATTGCAATATTCCTTGAATCTAATAATTTGTTTTTCCTGTCCCCAGCGAAGCTGTGATACAAGATGCATGCCCATCTTCAATGTCATGAGCTTTGAATAACGAATCGTACCATATGCCTTATAGCAGATATCCTCCACCTCAAGCCTATGCTGTTCAATGGAATTATCGCGAAGTGTTCGCTCCTGACTGGCAAGCTGACCGCCTACTTTATCAAGAAGCTCTAAAATTTCCTCCTCGCTTGTTCCAAGTGTCTTTTCATTGTACAGCACATACATATTTCCATTTAACTGTCTGTCACTTGAAAAAGCTGGCTTTAATTTTAATCCAAAACGCCCAATCTCGTCAACCATATCATCAAAACGGCTGACAGAATCAAGAAGTGCCAGATGAAGCACAAGATATGCTCTCATGCCAGTTCCTATATTAGTAGGATATGTCGTAAGATAACCAACCTGATCATCAAACGCATATGGATACAGCTCATTTATATAATCATCGATCTTATCCATCTCCTTCCATGACTGGCGAAGCTGTGAACCCGCATGACTTATCTGCATCCGAAGGTGATCCTCACAATTGATTGTCAGACTCACGGCATCATCTGCTGAACAAATAAGTCCTGCATATCCTGGCTCCTTTGCTGCACGGCGGCTAATCATGCGCCGTTCACGAAGGGCATTTCTTTTTGTCTGCGTCATCGTTAAAAGATCCCATGTCTGGTAACTTCTTCCATCAAGGCTGCCGATTCCACAAAGCTTTTCTTCAAGCTCCTTCGTCAGCCTTTTTGCATCCTCTTCCTCTAATTTCCACGGAAATTTGTAATCACGCAGGTTGCGAAGCAGACGGATTCTGCTTGCAACGATTACATCATTTTCCGCATCCTTCTCCTCATACCACTTCATCACCGGCCTGAATCCTTTCCTTAATCTTTTTGATCTCATCACGGTAGTAGGCTGCCTTTTCGTAATCTTCTTCCATAACAGCTTCCTTTTGCTTTGCCTGACAAATCTCAAGCTGCTCCTGCAAGCTCTGACGCTTCTTGGCATCAGCTACCATATCTGCATGAATCTTTTTATCACCCAAAAAGCGCGGTTTCTTTCCGGTATGGGAATTATTTCCCTGTATCTTTTTAATGCTGTTATTTATTAAAAGCCCGAATGTATTGTAACAGTCCGCACAGCCAAAGCGTCCGTCCTGAACAAATTCTTTGTATGTCATCCCACAAGTCGGACAGGACAGCTTAGATGCGTCCTCCTCCTCGCTGCGTCTGGAATCGCTGATTCCAAGGATTCCTGACAAAAGTTTTGCAAATGGGCTTGAAGAATCCATAAGGATTCCGCCCAGATCAGACTGAGATGCACATTCACTGCACAAGTTGCGCTCCGTCACAGTCCCGTTTACTACTTCACGGATGACAATGCTGGCTTCCCTCATCCTGCATTGCTCACAAAGCATAGTTATTCCTCCTCACAAAAATAACTGTTTTCGTCCAAAACAAATTTAATTTTGAACATCTGACAAATGTTTGTTGTAAATCTCATCCACCAGCTCGTGGATCTCTTCTTTTGATATATGCATGCAGCCTGCCTTCGCCAGTGTGACAGACAATTCTCTTCGAATTTCTTCGATTGCCTCAATTTTATCAACATCTACACTGACAATAGCACCTCTTCTGCGATCTAACTTTACATAACCTGCCTGTCTGAGTACCGTGTATGCTTTATTGACAGTGTGCATATTTATGCCGATCTCATCTGCCATATTTCGTATGGAAGGCAGCTGATCTCCATCACAGATCTGCCGCTTTGCGATACCCATAATAATCTGGTTAGTAATCTGCATATAAATTGCTTCATCACTGTTAAAATCTATCTTTATTATCATCTAATCACCTGTCCTCGTCCTGGCCATCATCCAGTCCGGCTAACCAACGATCCAGCTCGGCCTCTTGTTCTTCATCATAATCGCCGTAATCGTCTTCATCATCTGTATAGCCTTCGTCATAATCAAAGTCCTCTGGCTCTTCGTCATGCACTTTTGGTCCTCTTGTATTCTGCGTTCTTTTCTTCTCAAGCAACTCATCAACCTGCTTTAAGAGAATATCCTGCTGCGTCTGAGCAAGCTCCCACTGCTTTTCCTGTTCTTTTCTGCGAGCCATGCGCTCATTTCTTTCCTTTTTGTAGCGCCGTTTTGCCGCTGCCCTTCTAATAAAGACTGCAACCCACAAAACAACTGCCAGTGCACCGCATCCTAGCACGCCATATGTGACATATTGAAGATTTCCTGAGGTAACAGTTTCTGCAAAAGTCTGAAATTCATTAACGGTGTTTGAAAGAAGCTCATTTTCATCACCCGGCTTAGCCACTGACTCAGAAACACTTTGAGCTGCCTGATTTGTCTGTGACTGGGAATCACTTTGTGATGTCTGCTCTTTTTGCTCTCCCACCTGCACATGAATGTAGTAATGTCCGATATTGCCATCCTTATCGGTAACAGTAACAACAATCTCGTTTTTTCCTTTCACAAGATTCGTATTTCCGCTTACCGTATAAAAGCTGTTCTCATCGCTTGTAACGCCTTTTACCAAAATCTTCGTCACATCCTCTGCAACCGTTACATTGTAATCAGTTACATCCGGCTCAAAACGGATAGTACCTTCGCTTAATGTCAGCGACTGCAGCTGCACTCCTTCATTCGCAGATGTTCTTTCAAGTGTCGCTGCTTCCTTCTTAATTATCATATTCATTCCCCACACCTCGTTGTTCTAAACCTTTGTAGGCATCTGTTATAGACAGAATAGCACACCTTTGTAAAAAAAGCAACACTAATTTCCTCCTTCCTGTGTTCCATGTCCGTTTGGATCGACCGGATACGCCTCATGGCCTATCGCATCATACCAACCCACAATACGATCTTTAAAATCAGGATGCGGATATAGGCCTGTATCCAAAATGGCTACCGTTACGCCTTTTCCTGTATAAGAAAGTGATTCTTTGCATACGCCGCCTGTTGGCACAATAATCTGTTCTTTTTCAATCTGTCGCTCCTCACATGTTAAATTGGCATAGCGCCCCCGTTTTTTCTGAAGACACTCACAATCCACCTCATAAACTGCATTCTTCTCTATAATAAGCATATGTCGCTCCTTCTTGTCATCTGCTTACTATAACTTATGTACTAACAAACATGTTGTCCGCATATACTCCATTAAAGAAAAAAGAAAATCGAAGAGGTGCCTTATGCAGCAAAAGCGCCACATTCAGATTTTAAAAGCCTCTTTGCCGTACATGCACTCGCCGCTTCGGGAAGCCTGCCGTATCTGTGTGCGCATGTTTGAGCTTCAGCAGGCAATGCACAGGCTTGATGAGGAAGAAGAATCTCTTGAGGCCTGCAGTAAGGATGACCAGGATCCGCTCACAGGATTATCTCAGTCAATCCGCGAATACTGCACGCCTAAGGAACTTGAAACGCTTGACATGGTAACAAATCTTGCCCAGATGGCACGACTTTATCGCGAATATGAATCAGAAGGAGGCGCCAAGCACGATGACAACACCATTTGACAATATGTCCCCTGAAAAAGCTCAGTTTATTAAACAAATCGTCAGTGATGCAGCCGGCAAAAATCAAAATGAGCTGCTTCCATTTCTTCTTAACATCAATCGCCAAATCGCTGGAAAGCATATGAGCTTTAGCGATGAAGAAACAGATGCACTAGTATCACAGCTGACAAAAAATCTTTCTCCAAAGGAGAAAAAAAGAGTGGAGCTTTTGCACCAACTTTCCAAAATGCTGGCAAAGCAAAGCAAAAAGACACCTCCTCCTCAATCTAATACTTGATATATACGCATGCAAAAAGAGACAGGAATATTTGCGTCATTCCTGTCTCTTATTTTTATGATATCAGGGTCAAAAGCTCCAAAAGCCGTTCGTGCTTGCACGATTAGGTTTTTGAGCTTGGGACCCGCAAAAACATGAGGATGCAGCGATTTTCAAGGAAAATCAGCGAATCCGAATGTTTTTAGAATTGCGAAAGTTGCATAGCAACGGAGCAATTCGTGGATATCAGTTGGTGGCAAAATACCTTTTGACCCCAACATCATATTTTTATTTTTCGTCTTTATTTTTATCCGGATCTGCAAAGCCATTATCTGAATCTTTTGAATCAGACATATCTGCCCGTTTCGCTTTCTTTAATGTTTCCTCAGAACTATTTGATGCTCCATTTGAGTCTTCATTTTTTTGCGCATTCTTCTTACGGCGAAGTGCAATAAATACACACAGCCATATGCCAATAATTATGATAGCAGCAATCAGTACAATACGAAGTGTATACGGATCATTTTTTAACTGGTCAATAATCTTTTCAACTGTATTCTGGCTGTCAGCTTCAGGCACAGATGCATTCTGACTGGAAGCACTCTGGCTCAAAGCCCCATCTGTTTCTTTCTCACTTGACGCCGCCTCAGAAACGGTTTCATTCTTGGAGGCTTCATTTGAGGAAGATTCACTCTCTGAAACAGCTTCTTCTGATTCATTTTCATCAGCCTCAGATGATGACTCCTCTGACATACTGCTTTCAGCTTCTTTTGATGCTTCTTCAGAGGCATTCTCAGACTCTTCTTCTGACGATTCGTCCTCTTTAGAAGCAATTTCATCTTCCATTGTCAGATAATCAGTCTTAATATAGCCTTCCTGACCATCTGCCTCGACACGGCACCAGCTTGCATGATAACCTGTCACAGTAACCTCAGTGTCTGCATCCAGCAATGTAACTGACGGACTGTACTGTGTCGGTCTCTCTCTTAAATAAACGGAACTAGTTGTAGTTGCCTTTGTATTAGTATCCTCGAAGGTATAGCCAATTGCGTACTCGCCCTCCTTCATATTCTCAAGCAGATAATCGAGCAATTTAGCATATGCCTGAAGGTGCTCATATGCACGCGTTCCAAACGTATTCTCAATAAATGTCAGATTATCATACTCAGCCTTATGCATAATAGTACCGCCATTAACGGCCGAATTGCTTGTCTGATAGAAATTTGTGTACGGCTCACCATTCCAGTTTGAAGCTTCACAATAGATATAAGGAATACCTACATTAGCAAATGGCATCTGATCACTCGCTGTTGCTTTTGTAGGTGTCGGGAAACTGTCGTTTACATCTGGATGGAAAGACATATCAATACCAAGAAGATCTGCTGCTGACTGTGCCTGATAAACTGCCCAGTCCTGAACAATGCTTCCACTGTCATCCACAGTGCCTCCGTAGAGATACATATTGTCGCCTGCCGCAATCGTATCAATATTTATCATACATGCAATGCGGTCGCGCTCTTCCTGGCTAAGATTATCTACATAATACTGACTTCCAAGACAACCCGGCTCCTCTGCTGAAAATAGGACGAAGCGAATAGTATACGGAGATTCTTTTGTGCTGTAGATGCTTGCAAGCTCTAACAGTACGCCGACTCCCGATGCATTATCATCAGTGCCAAAAGTCTGCTCCACACAGTCATAATGTGCACCGACTACGATAACACGATCACTTGCTCCCTGCTTTGAAAAAATAAGATTTTCTCCATAGCATGGTGTCACGCCATCAGCTGATGTCATGGTAAATGGCTGTGCCATATACTCATAACCCATCGTAACAATCTGTGACTTTAACCATTCCTCTGCTCCTGACAGCATTCCATTTGATGAATTGACCTGACGATATGGATAATTAGACTGCAGCTGCTTCATGAACGCATATGCATTATCGCCATACTCAGCACGAACAGTCTGTGGAAGTGAAGCTGCACACATACCAATTATCAGACACAATGACAAAACTGTTGCTTTTATCCTTTTGCAAATCTTCATAGAAACCTCTTTTCCGAAATCTGGTAAATACTCAGAACCATGCAAAATTGCATTCTGCGTATAGACCTGAAAATCACAATACTCGTTTCAAAAATTGTCAAAGCCGCAGCACTGCCGCATTATGCGACTGTATGCTGCGGCTTTATTTCACATTATTTCATAACGATATTGATAATTCTTCCTGGAACATAAATCTCTTTGATAATATTTCCAGTCAGCTTATCCTTGATTACTTCTTTTCCTGCTGCAATAGCAGTATCCTTATCACAATCTCTTGCGATAGAAACAGTACCCTTTGTCTTTCCGTTAATCTGAACGGCAATCTCTACTGTATTTTCAACAGTCTTTGCCTCATCATACTCTGGCCAAGCCTGCTGATACAGACGTCCGCCAAAACCGCAGTCTGCCCACATTTCTTCTGTGATGTGAGGTGCTACTGGATTTAACAGAATTAAGAATGTCTTTAACTCGCCCTTTGTGATGCTGCCCTTCTTGTAGAAATCATTTAAAAGTGCCATCATTGCAGCGATTGCTGTGTTATACTTTAAGGTCTCAAAGTCTGAGGAAACCTTCTTCATAGTCTGATGCATCTTAGTTTCCATATCCTTAGAGAAACCTTCCTCATCAGTCAGCATATCCTGCAGCTTCCATACACGCTCTAAGAAACGACGGCATCCCTTTACACCCTCATTGCTCCAGCTTGCTGCAAGCTCAAATGCACCGATAAACATCTCATAAGTACGAAGTGTATCTGCACCAAACTCGTTTACAATATCATCCGGGTTGATAACATTTCCACGTGACTTAGACATCTTCTCACCGTTCTCACCAAGAATCATTCCGTGAGAAGTTCTCTTCTGATACGGTTCCGGACACGGAACAACACCCTGATCATACAGGAAACGATGCCAGAAACGAGAATACAGAAGATGAAGTGTAGTATGCTCCATACCGCCATTGTACCAGTCTACCGGCAGCCAATACTTCATAGCTTCCTTGCTTGCCAGTGCATCGTTATTGTGCGGATCAGTATAGCGTAAGAAATACCATGATGAACCTGCCCACTGAGGCATAGTATCAGTCTCTCTCTTTGCCGGACCGCCGCAGCACGGACATGTTGTATTAACCCAATCAGTCATAGCAGCTAATGGAGATTCACCATTATCAGTCGGCATATAGCTTTCTACATCTGGAAGCTCCAGCGGCAGATCGTCCTCTGATAACGGAACATATCCACACTTTTCGCACTTTACGATCGGGATCGGCTCACCCCAATAACGCTGTCTTGAGAATACCCAGTCTCTTAACTTATAGTTTTTCTTTGGTGTACCAATCTTATTCTCTTCAAGATACTCAATGATCTTCTTCTTTGCATCAGCAACCTCAAGTCCATCAAGGAATCCTGAGTTTACAAGTGTTCCTGTCTGAACATCAGTAAATGCAGCATTCTGAACATCTCCGCCTGCTACAACCTCAACGATTGGAAGGTTAAACTTCTTTGCAAATGCCCAGTCTCTCTCATCATGAGCCGGAACTGCCATTATTGCACCAGTACCATAGCTCATCAGTACATAATCAGAAACCCAGATCGGGATTTCTTTTTTATTTACCGGATTAACTGCCTTTAAGCCCTTGATCTCAACACCGGTCTTATCCTTTGCCAGCTCAGAACGCTCGAAGTCAGACTTCTTTGCTGCTTCCTCACGGTATGCAACAATCTCATCCCAGTTGGAAATCTGATCCTTATACTTATCAAGATATGGATGCTCCGGGGATACTACCATGTATGTTACACCAAATAAAGTATCCGGGCGTGTTGTATAGATGCGAAGCTTATCATCTGCACCAGCGATTGAGAAATCAACCTCTGCACCATTTGAACGGCCAATCCAGTTTCTCTGAGAAACCTTTACCTTCTCAACATAATCAACGCTGTCAAGACCATCGATCAGCTTATCTGCATATTCGGTAATCTTTAACATCCACTGGCTCTTCATCTTACGAACAACAGGGCTTCCGCAGCGCTCACATACACCGTTTACAACCTCCTCGTTTGCAAGACCT
>ENA-OWZP01000753-OWZP01000753.1-human-gut-metagenome-genome-assembly--contig:-NODE-753-length-11487-cov-7.856718_pt1 | contig 11487 bp, 10 predicted proteins | sample MGYA00249258_ERZ652111 | MGnify/ENA primary metagenome ERZ652111 (study PRJEB26925, sample SAMN05826993) | human gut metagenome | biome: ENVO:2100002; feature: ENVO:00000062; material: ENVO:00002003...
TGTCCGGCGGCGACTACACCAAGGACCTGCAGACCCACATCACCGGCACCGGCATCGAGCTGATGGGTGCCCGCCAGCAGATGATCATTGCAGCCCGCGCCGCAGGCGTGCAGTGCTTCGATACCGTCTTCACCGACCTGAAGGACATGGACGGCTTCCGCAAGGACGTGGAGAACATCCACCTGATGGGCTTCGATGGCAAATCCATCATCAACCCTCGTCAGATCCCCATCGTCCACGAGATCTTTACGCCCACCCAGAAGGACATCATCTTCGCTGAGAAGGTCGTCAAGGAGATCGACTCCAAGAAGGCACTGGGCATCGGCGTCTTCACCGTTGACGGCAAGATGATCGACATCGCCTTCTACGACGGCGCAAAGCGCACCATCGATCTGGCAAAGGCATCCGGCGTGTATAAGGGGGATTTGTAATTATGTTGAACGCAGTCGGCAGAGAAATTCCCGAAGAGATCCTCGAGCGCACCGGCAAAGAGGTCTTCCAGGGCAACAACTATAAAGACGGCAAGGCCTTCCAGAAGGCCAGCCCGAAGGTCACCCCCGTGATGCGCAATGACCACGACAAGATGGTCAAAGACATCCACGAGGCTCTGGTCAAGTGCAATGCCCACGACGGCATGACCGTCTCCTTCCACCACCACTTCCGCGAGGGCGACCTCGTGGTCTGCATGGTCATGGAAGAGATCCACAAGATGGGCTTCAAGAACATCACCCTGAGCGCAAGCTCTCTGGGCAAGGCTCATGACGCCCTCGTCCCCATGATCGAGGACGGCACCATCGTCAACATCGAGTCCTCCGGCGTCCGCGGCAAGATCGGCGATGCTATTTCTCATGGCAAGCTGAAGGGCTTGGCTACCATGCGCAGCCACGGCGGCCGTGTCCGCGCCATCGAGACCGGCGAGACCCATGTGGACATCGCTTTCATCGGCGCACCTTCCTGCGACGAGTACGGTAACTGCTCCGGCATGGGCGGCAAGACCAACTGCGGCGTCCTGAGCTATGCTTACGTGGACGCTGAGATGGCGGACTATGTCGTCGCTGTCACCGATTGCCTCGTGGACTACCCCAACTACCCCGCAGAGATCAACCAGACCAAGGTGGATTACGTCTGCGTCGTGGACCAGATCGGCATCCCCGAGAAGATCGCTACCGGCGCAGCCAAGCCCACCACCGACCAGCGCAAGATCCTGATGGCAGAGTACTGCACTCAGGTCGTTGCAAACACCCCCTACTTCAAGGACGGCTTCTCTTATCAGACCGGTGTCGGCGGCGCATCCATCGCCTCCACCATCTCTCTGTCCAAGATCATGGAAGAGAAGAACATCCACATGGGTCTGGGCGTCGGCGGTCTGACCAAGCCCATGTGCGAGCTGCTGGACCGCGGTCTGGCCCGCAAGCTGGTCGATACGCAGGACTTTGACCTCGACGCGGTCAACAATGTCCGCACCAACCCCAACCACTTCCCCATCTCTGCTGGCGAGTACGCAAGCCCGATGAACAAGGGCGCTTTCGTCAACAAGCTGGATTACGTCATCCTGGCCTCTCTGGAAGTTGATACCCACTTCAACTGCAACGTCGTCGTCGGCTCCGATGGCATCATCACCGGCGCACAGGGCGGCCATCCCGATACCGCACAGGGTGCAAAGTGTACCATCGTCATCGCTCCTCTGCTGCAGGGCCGCATCCCGGCCATCTGCACCGACGTCACCACCGTCACCACCCCGGGCGAGAGCGTTGACATCGTCGTCACCGACTACGGCGTGGCCGTCAACCCCCGCCGTCCCGACCTGCTGGAGGCTCTGAAGGCCGCTGACTGCGTGCCTCTGAAGACCATCGAGGAGCTGCGCGACATCGCCTACTCCATCGTCGGTGAGCCGGAGAAGGTCCAGTTCGGCGACCGCATCGTGGGCATCATCGAGGCCCGCGACGGCACTGTCATGGACATCGTCCGCGAAGTCAAGCCTTTCTCTTTCCGCGAAGATTGAGTGATATAGCGTAAAAGCGGGAATGTGGCTTGCCAACCACGCTTCGGAATGGATTCACGGAGATTCCTTCGCTCTTCTCACCCCCGCTTTTGCGGCTAAATATGCACACAAACTTCATGCGATTCTCCTTTTTCAAGGTTTTGTGTTTTATACCGGCATAAAACCAGAGAGCAGCCAACTGCACCGCGCGCAGTTGGCTGCTCTTCTTTGTTTCTATGAAAAAATAAAGGACGCGTTTACGGCACGAAACGATAGCCGACGCCGCGGATGGTGATGATGTGCTGGGGCGTGCGGGCGTTGTCCTCGATCTTGCTGCGCAGGCGGTTGATATAGACCATGATGGCGTTGTCGTCCACAGCGATGAGGTTGCCCCAGATTTGCTCGTAGATCATATCCTTGGTGAACACCTGCTGCGGGTGGCGCACGAAGAGCAGCAGCAGGCTGCGCTCTTTCTCGGAGAGGTTCAGCTCCACATTGTTTTTATAAAAGCGCATGGTGGTGGTGTCGCAGAGGAAAGGCCCGCAGCTGATCTGCTGGTTGTTCTCCTGCGAAAAGCTCTTGCTGCGGCGGATGAGGGCCTTGACCTTTGCGCCCAAAATCTGGGGGCGAAAGGGCTTGGTGACATAGTCGTCGGCGCCCAGCGAGAGGCCGTACATGAAATCGTAGTCCTCGTTGCGGCCGCTGATGATGATGACCGGCGTGGTGACGCCGTTGCGCCGGATGGTCTGGATGACATCGAAGCCCTCCATGTCGCCCAGCGTGATGTCCATCAGGATCATATCCAGCGTGCTGCTCTGCCGCGCGATGAGGTCCAGCGCCGCCGCGCCGCTGTTGACGACGAGAGGGTCCATCTCATTGCTTATCATAACTTTCGATAAAAGTTTGCAAATCGCTGGATCATCGTCTACAATAAGAACATGATACGACATGATAACTCCCTGCACTTTTCTGACGGAAAAATTTGTTTCACTTGTGATAAATAAAATTATAACATTTTTAGACAGGAAGAGCAAGACCGCCCCAAAGGAGGACTCGATATGAAGGAGAACGCCCCGAAAAAGATACGCTTCCAGACGCTGCGCACCCTGTGGGTGCCGCTGGCCATCGGCGTCGTCACGGTAGCCGCACTGGCTGTCGTGGTGGGTATGGTGTGGAAGGACTACCGCACCGCCATGATGGACAGCCAGACGAGGCAGATGGAGCTGGTGGTGCAGAGCACCGCCGACAGCATCCGCGTCCTGCTGGAAGAATACGCCGACCGGCTGGACTCCATCGCCGGAAAAGCGGAGGCCAGCAAAGCGTTCCGCCCCACGGTGGCCCGGAGCGATACCATCCGGGACGTCTGGCTGGAAAACAGCAACGGCGAGGTCATCTACAGCTGCTACGGCCTCAGCGCCGTCTGCGATGTCCTCATCACCCGGACGGAGGACATCTCCTACTGGCAGTACCACAGCGGTGACGAGCACTATCTTGTGATGAAGAAGAAGGCCGGGGGTGAGACAGCCTGCCTTGTGGTAGACTCCACGGTCATGTATCAGCAGCTCATCTCGGAGATCCATGTCGGCAGGAACGGCTACATCATGATAAAGAATGACGATAACCTTGTGGTCATGCACCCCGAAGCCGTTCAGTGGGGCATCAAGGTCGTGGAGGGCCGCCAGCGCATCTATCAGGGGAAGGAACTGGACATGAGCAGTCTGAGTGAGCTGCTGCGCGCTCAGCAGGAAGAGGAATCCGGCACGCTGGACTACTACTCCTACTGGTGGGCCGACCCGGATCTGCCCCGGGTGCATAAGATAAGCGCCTTCCGTCATCTGGACGTGGGGGACAGCTTCTGGATCGTCAGCGCCGTGGTGGACTACGACGATTTCTACGAGCCGGTACAGCAGAGCTTCGTGAAGGTGGTCCTCATCTTCGGCGGCGTGGCGCTGGTGCTGGTGCTCTTCATGTTCCAGATGTTCCGGCTGCAGGAGCGCGACCGCCGCAGCGCGACCGAGATCAGCGATCTGAAGACCCTGAACCAGACCCTCGAAGAGCTCCACCGCAGCGAAGAGTCGCTGGCCCACGGCCAGCGGCTGCAGATGATGGGGACCCTCACCGGCGGCATCGCCCATGAGTTCAACAACTTCCTGACCCCCATCACCGGCTATGCCGACCTCATCATGGCCGACGCCGACCCGGGCAGCGAGATCTATGACAACGCGATGGAGATCAGCGAGGCGGCGCAGAAGGCGCAGGAGGTCGTGAAACAAATTTCCTCCATGAGCCGGAAAAACGTGGAGACGGTCTACGACGCCGTGTCGGTGGAGGGACTGCTCCATCGGACCCGGAAGCTGGTGGAGACGAACTGCCCGAAGAACGTGGAGCTGAAGGAAGAAAATGAGCTCAGCGGCGAATGCGTTCTGGGCAATGCGACCCAGCTGCAGCAGGTGCTGCTGAACATCAGCATCAACGCCATCCACGCCATCGGCACCGAGGGCGGAAAGCTGACCATCCGGGGCAGTGTCGTGCCGCGCAGTGAGCTGGCGGCGCTCTTCCCGGAAGAGAAGATCTCCGAGGAATGGTCGAGCTACGTCTGCCTGAGCGTCACCGACACCGGCTGCGGCATGGACAAGGAGACGATGCAGCACATCTTCGAGCCCTTCTTCACCACAAAGAAGACCGGCGAAGGCACCGGCCTCGGCCTTGCCTTGGCGGACCAGATCATCCGCACCCACCGGGGCCGCATCCGGGCGGAGAGCACCATCGGCAGAGGCACGACCTTCTATGTCTATCTGCCGGTGCTGGAGCAGCAGCAGGAGCGCGAACAGCTGCAGTGGGGCGTGGACAGCAAGCTGCGCATCCTTGCGGCGGACGACAACAACAAGGTCCTCGACCTGCTGGACAAAGACCTCAGCGCGCTGGGCCTGAGCGTGTCCACCTGCTCCCGCCGGGGCGAGCTGCGCCAGCTGCTGGAGCAGCAGCCCTTCGACGTCCTTGCCATCGACGAGAGCCTGATGAGCAGCAGCGGCGTGGATTTCTGCATGGCAATCCGGGGCCGCTACCCGGGCATGACCCGCATCGTGATGACCAATGCCCCCACAAGGGAGATCGTGGACGCCCGCAGCCACGGCGTCATCGACGGCTATGTGGTAAAACCGGTGTCGGCGTCCACGCTGCTGGCCCAGATACGGAGCAGCCGGAAAGAGTGAAGAGCAGCTGTTTTTCGCGAATTTGTGGAATATGCACAGAGGTATCCTTCATAATTCGGAAATATGATAAAAATGCAGGAATATATTGACAAATCTATGGGGGGGGGTACAATAAGGCCGACAGGCCGACGACCGGAACTGGACAGCCTGCCTGTAAGATCATTCATAATTATGGAGGCAAAAATCATGAAAATGGCAAAGAAGTTTCTGGCCGTCGCCCTCGCCGGCGTTCTGGCACTGTCCGTTCTGACTGGCTGCGGCAATAGCGCAAACACCAAGAGCATTGCTGAGGCAATGTCCGATATAAGCAAGGCTGCAGGCATTACCTTCAAAGAGGATACCAAGCTGAACACGAAGGCAAAGGCTATCGCTGAGGCACTGGCTGGCGAGGCTGATACCGAGGCACTCGCTGATAATGAGGAACAGGAGGCTGAGAAGGCAAAGATCATGGCCATCATGGGCGATTCCTACAAAGAGCAGTTCGTTTGGCTCTCTGTGACCGAGACCAAGGGCAACAGCGCCACTGCTCAGGCTGCCAACCTGCTCGCCGGTATGGATGAGGGCAAAGTCAATGTTCCTACGGACAAGGAGCCTGCTGATACCCGTTTCATCGGCACCACCACTGTCACCCAGGATGGCACCACCTACCGTGTTGCTGTCATCACCGCAGCTCCTGAGGCTGAGCAGACTCCTGGTGGCGGCGAGAGCACCGATCAGGGTAGCAAGGAGTAATTCCCGCTTCCCCATGTGAGGACCGCCGCAAGGCGATATAGGCCCCATAAATAAAGATGACAACAGGCCCCGGAGTGGAAAAACCCCGGGGCCTGTTGTTTTTTGTTTTTTTGCGCAGCTCCGGCTATATTGTATCCAACCTTCCATACGGAATCTTACAGGATATTAAGGAATTTCTTAACAAACCGTAACGAGAAGGGCTTTGGGCTGTAAGTTTGAGCCTGTATACTGGAACCATAACGAACGGGAATGATTCCGGAGGATAAAACGGAATGCATCCCCAGTATACGAAAAAGGAAAGGAAGTACAAACCCATGAGTGATACGATCCTCGCTCTGCTCGGCTTTGCAACGGTGATTGCGGTCATCGTCCTGCTGCTGCGCAATGTCACGGTCCCTGCACTGGCATTCGTCAGCGTCTCGACCATCACCGCAGCCATTCTGGTGGCTACCGGTGCTTTCACCCTGGATGAAATGGCTGGCTTTATCAAGGAGGGCGTCAAGGGCGTCCACGGTACGGCTGTCCTGTTCATCTTCTCCGTCCTGTTCTTCGGCGTCATGACCGATGCAGGCATGTTCGACAAGATCATCGGTGCGCTGATGAAGAAGGTCGGCAACAACGTCGTCGGCGTTGCTCTGATGACCTGCCTCATCGCCATCATCGGCCATCTGGACGGCGGCGGCGCTTCCACCTTCCTCATCACCATCCCCGCCATGCTGCCCGTCTACAAGCGCCTGCACATGCGCCGTGAGACCCTGCTGCTCATCTGCGTCACCGCAATGGGCGTCATGAACCTGATGCCCTGGGGCGGCCCCACCATGCGCGCCGCAAGCGTCATCGAGGTGGAGCCCAACGACCTGTGGTTCCAGCTCATGCCCATGCAGATCGTCGGCCTGGTGCTGGCTGTCGGCACCGCCATCTTCTGGGGTCTGCAGGAGAAGAAGCGCATCGCAAAGCTCGGCGATGCCATCGCTGCTGAGGACGCCGGCAAGTACGACGACTCCGACGACGGCAAGAAGGACGAGACTCTGGCTCGTCCCCAGAACTTCATCTTCAATGTTATCCTGACTCTGGCCGTCATCATCGTGCTGGTCCTGGACATCTTCCCCTCTTACTACGTCTTTATGGTCGGCTGCGCTCTGGGCATTCTGGTCAACTACCGCGGCAAGAAGCTGCACAACTCCATCATCAAGAGCCACGCTTCCGCTGGTCTGAGCATGGCTTCCACCATCCTGTGTGCCGGCGTCTTCCTCGGTGTCCTGAGCAAGAGCGGCATCATGGAGAAGATGGCAGTCGTCATGGCAAGCTTCATCCCGGCATCCATGGGCCGTTTCCTGCCCATCATCATCGGCGTCCTGAGCGTGCCTCTGGCTCTGCTGTTCGATACCGACTCCTACTTCTACGGCCTGCTGCCCGTTCTGGTCAGCGTTGGCAACCAGTTCGGCGTCAACCCGGCTCACATCGCCATCGCAATGGTCGTCTGCCGCAACTGCGCTACCTTCATCAGCCCGGTGGCTCCCGCTACCTATCTGGGCATCGGTCTGGCCGGTGTCGAGATCAAGGACCACATCAAGTACTGCTTCGGCTGGCAGTGGGGCGTTTCCATCGTCTGCCTCGTCGCTGGTCTGATCCTCGGCGTCATCCACTTCTGATAAACTGAGTTCCCGCCCGGCTGCCCTTCGTTGGACGGCCGGGCATTTTTGTAGAACGATTTTACCACTTTTTCCCAAGGAGGCTGCTGCAATGCGTGAGACCCCAGTCTGCACCGCGGCCGATGCCATCTACAAGCTGGCGGCGGGCAATCTGAAATACCTGAACGCGGAAAACGGGAGCGGCGATATTTCCCGCCGTATCCGGATGTCTACCTGGGCGAAGGGCCAGTCGCCCTACGCCATCATCGTCACCTGTTCGGATTCCCGGGTCATCCCGGAGAACATCTTCTCGGCGGGCATCGGTGAGCTGTTCGTCATCCGGCTGGCGGGCAACATTATCGACGACCACCAGCTGGGCAGCATCGAGTACGCTGCCGGTCATCTGGGCTGTCGGCTGGTGGTGGTGCTGGGCCACACCCACTGCGGCGCGGTGGATGCGGCCATCAACTCCGAGCCCTCCGGCTATATCCGCTACATCACGGACGAGATCAAGAAGGCCATCGGGGACGAAACAGACCCCTACAAGGCCAGCTGTCTCAATGTCCGGCACAGTGTGCAGGAGATCGAAAAGAGCCTGTGCATCCATAACATTGAGGAGGAAACGGGCCTGCGGGTCGTCGGTGCGATGTACCACATCGAGGACGGCAGCGTCGAATTCCTGTAAGGAACTCCCAGCATTGCGGCGAAACGGCCCTTTCCCACGGCGGGAAAGGGCCGTTTCCTCTGTTTGACAATCCGGCCTCGTTCGCTTATACTGACAGCGGAAAAAGAAACCGACGGAGGGACGGAATATGGTACAGGTAGACCTTATCACAGGATTTCTCGGGGCAGGGAAGACCACCTTCCTGCGCAGATACGCGGCATGGTGGGCCGGGCAGGGCGTCAAAGTCTGTGTGCTGGAAAACGACTTCGGCGCGGTGAACGTGGACGCCATGCTGCTGCAGGACCTCGAGGCCCAGGGCATGGAGCTGGAGACCATCAGCGGCGGCTGCGACTGCGACACCCACCAGCGCCGGATGCGGACAAAGCTCATCTCCATGGCCATGCGGGGCTTTGAGCGGGTCATCGTGGAGCCCAGCGGCATCTTTGACGTGGACGAGTTCTTCGACGTGCTGCGGGACGAGCCGCTGGACCGCTGGTATCAGCTGGGCAATGTCATCGCCATCGTGGATGCCCTTCTGCCGGAAGAACTTTCCCCGCAGGCAGAATATATCCTCGCTTCCGAGAGTGCATGGGCGGGCAGTGTCCTCCTGAGCCGCTGTCAGCTTGCCTCTGACGCGCAGAAGCAGGGGGCAGAAGCCCATCTGGCCCGTGCGCTGGAAGCCTGCAAGTGCTCCCGGAAGTTCGGCCCGGAGGAGATCATTGCGAGGGACTGGGCCGATTTGACCGGCGACGATATGGCCCGCATCGCAAAGTGCGGCTTCCGGCAGGCCAGCTGCGAAAAGCTCCGCTTCGACGCGCACGATGCTTTCACCTCGGCCTACTTCCTCGAGCTGGGCCTGCCCCGTGCTCAGCTGGAAAAGAACATCCCGTCCCTCTTCACCGACCCCGCCTGCGGAAATGTCCTCCGGGTGAAAGGCTTCGTGGAGGATGATGGCCAGTGGTATGAGCTGAATGCTGCCGCCGACGGTCTGACAGCGGCCCCCATCCCGCAGGGACAGCAGGTGCTCATCGTCATCGGTGAGGGGCTGGACAAGGCCCGGCTGGAAGAGGACTTGAGACAATGAGTTTTCCACAATGAAACAGAGAATTGTGCAATATTGATTGCGCTGACCCTCCTGCAGCGTTATAATAGAGAAAAATAGATCAGGAGGCCGTTTCATGAGCACTTCGACCACCCAAAAGCCGACTACCCGCCGCATTGTGGGCATGGTGGTGGGCATTGTCATTATTGGTCTGGGCATCGCCCTCTTCAAGCAGTCCCATCTCGGCAACGACTCCATCAGCGCGCTGAATATGCGCCTCGCCGAGCTGCTGGGCATCTCGCTGGGCGTGCAGAACGTCGCCACCAACATCCTCTTTTTTGCGCTGGAATTCTGGTTCGGGCGCAAGTACATCGGCCTTGGCACCTTCGTCAACGGCATCGGCATGGGGTTCATCATAACCTTCTTCTACGACCCCATTGCCGCGGCCTTCGGCCCGGCAGCGTCCCTGCCGGAACAGCTGGTGTGGGTGGTGCTGGCCGTCCTTGTGACGGCGCTGGGCGCGTCCCTCTACCAGACGGCTGACCTCGGCATTGCGCCCTACGATTACCTCTCGCTGGGTCTGCGGGACTACACACACTTCCAGTACTTCGGCTGCCGCGTCTTCACCGACGCCTTCTGCGCCCTGCTCTGCTGGCTCCTGGGCGGTCTTGTGGGTCTGGGCACCCTCATCTGCGCGTTCTGCCTCGGACCCTTCATCCAGTTCTTCAACGGCCTCGTCTCCGAGCGGGTCCTGCAGTATAAGCCCGAAAAAGCATGAGCATAACAAAAAAAGACATCTGCCGGATGGCAGATGTCTTTTTTGTATCTTACTCGAATTTGAACAGCGGCGTGCCGGTGGAGACGATGCCGCCCGCGATGATATGGAGCTTTGGCAGGTCGTCGGCGTTGGTCACGATGATGGCGGTGGTGGTGGGGTGGTTGGCAGCGCGGATGGCGTCCAGATCGACCTTCAGCAGAGCGGTGCCGGCCTTGACCTTCTGCTCTTCCTTGACCAGAGCGGTGAAGCCCTTGCCCTGCATCTCGACGGTGTCCATGCCAACATGGATCAGCAGCTCGATGCCGTCGTCGCTGGTGATGCCGATGGCGTGCAGGGTGGAAGCCACCTGCGTGATGGTACCGTCAAACGGGGCGTACACGGTGTCGCCGGTGGGCTCAATGCCGCAGCCGGGTCCCAGAATGGCGGTGGCGAACGTCTCATCGGGGATCTGCTCCAGCGGGATCACCGTGCCGTCGATGGGAGCCATGACGGTCATCTTTTCGCCTGCAAATTTCGGGGCGGCATCGTGCTTGCCGCCAAACAGTTTATCAAAAAAGCCCATTGTGAAAATCCTTCCTTCCTGTCATCCGAAAAAATAATGGCGCAGAAGATCGTAAACTCAAAAAGGGCAAGGATACACAGTCTGGTGTATGCTTGCCCCTTTCTCGCATTCTGCGTTGTTCTTTTTAAACCATACCATACCCGGCCGAAAAATTCAATCAGCGTCCTGCACAAAGAGAATGCAGAAACTTCGGCGAAACGCCAAAGAAAAACCCGGGCATGGAATTTACATCAGAGCGATGAGCTGCTGGATCTCTTCCATCTTAGTGGCCCAGCTGGTGGCGATGCGGACGACGGTGTGGCTGTCGTCGAACTTCTCCCAGAAGCCGAACTTTGCCTTGCCTTCCAGCGCGGCCAGCTGGGTGTTTTCCAGCACGACGAAGAGCTGGTTGGTGGGGGAGTCCATAAAGAAGCGGTAGCCCTTTGCGGCGAGGCCCTTCTTGAGGGCGTTGGCCGTCTCGATGGCGTTGCGGCTGATGCGGGTGTAGAGGCCGTCGGTGAAGAGAACGTCGAACTGGATGCCCATCAGGCGGCCCTTGGCCAGCAGAGCGCCCTGCTGCTTGACCATCGTCATGAAGTGGGCCGGTGCGCCGTGGGGGAAGACCACGGCCTCGCCGCAGAGTGCGCCCACCTTGGTGCCGCCGATGTAAAAGACGTCGGTGAGCCTGGCGAGGTCGGCCAGGGTCACGTCGGTGCCTTCGCTCACCAGCGCATAGCCCAGACGTGCGCCGTCCACGAAGAGGGGCATATGGTAGGTGTGGCAGACGGCGGACAGGGCCTCGAGCTCAGCCTTGCTGTACAGGGTGCCGTACTCGGTGGGGTGGGAGATATACACCATCTGTCTCTTATACACATCTCCGAGCCCACGAGACCCTAAGACATCTCG
>ENA-OWZP01000768-OWZP01000768.1-human-gut-metagenome-genome-assembly--contig:-NODE-768-length-11383-cov-5.956215_pt1 | contig 11383 bp, 8 predicted proteins | sample MGYA00249258_ERZ652111 | MGnify/ENA primary metagenome ERZ652111 (study PRJEB26925, sample SAMN05826993) | human gut metagenome | biome: ENVO:2100002; feature: ENVO:00000062; material: ENVO:00002003...
GTATAAGAGACAGATATGTTCCCCCACAGCGCACATTGTGAGGTGGTCGGGTCGCTGGTTCGTGTAAAATAAAAGAGGAAAAAGATATGGCATCGTTTTCTGGTATCAAGAACACCCTGCTGGCCGAGCAGGTGGAAGAGCAGCTGTACGAGTACATCACAAAGCTGCCCATGAAGGCAGGCGACAAACTGCCCAACGAATTCAAGCTGGCGGAGATGTTCGGGGTAGGCCGCAGCACAGTGCGGGAAGCCGTAAAGCTCCTGGTCTCCCGGAACGTCCTCGAGACGCGGCGCGGCTCCGGCACCTATGTAAAAGACCTCGTCCCCACCGACCTCGACCCTCTGAATCTGCGCAACGTAGAAGATAAGGTCACGCTGGCCATGAATCTGGTGGACCTGCGCCTCATTCTGGAGCCGGGCATCGCCGAGCTGGCAGCCTACAACGCCACCGACGAAGAGATCGAACATCTGAAAGACCTGTGCGACACTGTGGAATATAAGATAGAGCATGACCTCTATTACATCCAGGACGACATCGATTTCCACACCTACATCGCCCGGTGCAGCAAAAACAAGGTGGTGGAGCAGATCATCTCCATCATCGAGACGGCGGTGCTGATGTTCGTGAACCTGACTCACCGCCGCCTGCGGCAGGAGACCATCATCACCCACCGCGCCATCACAAAATCCATCGCCGAGCACGACCCCGTGGGGGCGCGCAGCGCCATGACGATGCACATTTCCTATAACCGGGCCGCCATCAAAGAGATCTACGATGCACGGAACCGGGAGCTGGAAAATCAGGAACAATGACACTGCAGAGAGGTGCTCCGGCACCTCTTTTTTTGATTTTCAGGCTGCTGTTTTGCGGCAAAAATTGTCTGATTAATTTTGCAAAAAAGTTTACATTTTCGATTTAATTCGTTCACGCGACGAAATTTTCCTTCATTTTTGAGCAAAACGCACAATCAAAAAATCGCGTAATGTGAGAAAAGTAGAAGCTTCCGGAAACAACTTGCTGTGAAAATCCGGAAGTGGTATCATGAAGCCAGAAAAAGTCGTGCGACAATTTTCCTGTTCAGAGCATCAAGAAAAGGAGAAAACAATGAAGTTGAAAACCGGTATCATCGGCTGCGGAAAGGTCGGCGATTTCCATGCAAAGGCATACGCCCAGCTGGAGAACAGCGAGTTCACTGCCGTGTGTGACGCCAATCTGGAGCGTGCAAAAGCCTTCGCAGAGCGATACAATGTCCACGCCTACTCGGACATTGCGGAGATGATCCAGAAAGAACATCTGGACGTCGTCAGCGTCTGCACCCCGCACCCCATCCACTGCGACCCCGCTGTGACCGCAGCGGAGAACGGCTGCAACGTCCTCATCGAGAAGCCTCTGGCTTCCAGCCTCGCTGACTGCGACCGCATTATCGAGGCAGGCGACAAGAACCACGTCACCATCGGCACGATGGTGCAGCGCCGCTTCTACCGCCCTTGTATGCGCATCCACGAGGCCATCGAGGCTGGCAAGATCGGCAAGCCGGTGCTGGGCATGGTCACCATGCTGGGCTGGCGTGATAAGGCCTACTACGACAGCGACGCATGGCGCGGCACTTGGAAGGGCGAAGGCGGCGGCGTTCTGGTCAACCAGGCCCCCCATCAGCTCGACCTGCTGCTGTGGTACATGGGCGACGTCGATGAAGTGTACGGCGTCTGGAAGAACCTGAACCACCCCTACATCGAAGTGGAAGATACCGCCGTGGCCGTCGTCAAATTCAAGAGCGGCGCCGTGGGCAACATCGTGGTCAGCAACAGCCAGAACCCCGCCCTCTACGGCAAGGTACACGTCTTCGGCGAGAACGGTGCAGGCGTGGGCGTCCAGACCGACGGCGGCGCAATGTTCATCGCCGGTATGTCCACCATCACCGAGCCGCCCTACAACGACCTGTGGACCGTTGAGGGCGAGGCCGACAAGCTGGAGGACTGGAAGAAGGGCGACTGCGACTTCTTCAACAGCGTGGACTCCATGTACTACTACCATCAGGAGCAGATCAAGGACTTTCTCCACGCCGTGGAGACCCACACTAAGCCCCTGGTGGACGCCCGCGACGGCCGCAAGACCGTGGAGCTGTTCGAGGCCATCTACCGCAGCACCCAGACCAACTCCGTCATCAAATTCCCCATCCGCTGAGATGGGCAAAAAGGAGTGCTGCTGCTTATGAAGACCTCTTATAATGAAGCCTGCGCCCGCGACTGCTCTACTCTGGAAAAGGATCTCGCCCTCTGCGAGAAAGCCGGCTTCGATTACATCGAAATACGACTTGATCTGCTCCGGGGCTGGCTCAAGGAGCACACGGTAGAGCAGCTCAAGGAATTTTTCGAAACGCATCGGCTCAAGCCCCACGCCATCAACGCCGTCTACCTGCATCAGGGGATGCTGCCGGACGAAACGCCCGACTGGGACGACCCCGCCATGCAGGACTTCAAGCTGGCCTGTGAGGTGGGCAGCGCCATCGGCAGCGGCTACGTCATCATCGTGCCGCCCCTCGACCCCAGCGGGGTGTTCACCGGTGATGTGGCCGCCGCAGAGCAGGAGTGCATCCGCATCCTGAAAAAGCTCTCGGCGCTGGCCCGGCCCTACGGCATGAAGCTCTGCTTCGAGCTGGTTGGCCTGCGCAAGAGCTGTGTGCGCAGCATCGAGGCCGCCGACCGCATCGTGCGGACCGTGGACGAGGACAACGCAGGCTTCGTGTTCGATTCCTACAACATCCACCTCAACGGTCACTGCAACGATTTCCGCGCCATCAAAAACGTGCAGCCCGAAAAGATCTTTGCCGTCCACCTGATGAGCGCCGACGACGTCCCCGAAAGCGAGATGGGGCAGGACAAGCGCTGCTTTGCCGGCACCGGCGTCGTGGACACCGACAGCTTTTTGCAGACCCTGAAATGCTGCGGCTACGACGGCATGGTCTCGGTGGAGACCTTCCGCCCCGAATACTGGGCCAAGACCCCTGAGTGGGTCATCGAGAACGCCTATCGTACCACCTATGCCGCACTGGAAAAGAACCAGTGCCTGTAAGCTTAAAAGGAGTACATTATGTCACCTCTGCATTTTGTGATCATGCTGATCATCGCGATTATCATCCTTACCCTTTTGACCCTGAAATTCAAGATGCACCCCGTTATGGTGCTGTTCCTGACCGCCACCTTCTGCGGTCTGGCCTCCGGCAAGACTCTTGTAGACACCTTTGCTGCCATTACCAAATACTTCGGCTCGACTTTAGGCTCCATTGGTGTTATGATTATTTTTGGTGCAGTCATTGCATCGGGCATCAATGACACCGGCGCTGCCACCAGCATGGTCAACTTCTTCATCAAGAAGTTCAAGGGCAAGTGCCTCGAGCTGGCCCCGTCCCTGACCGGCTTCATCATGAGCATCCCCGTTTTCGGCGACATCGCCATCATCCTGAACGCCCCCATCTCCGCCATCCTTGCCAAGCGCAAGAAGCTGGGTATGCAGCAGGTCGCTCCCTTCGTTAACCTCGGCCTGACTCTGACCCACGGTCTGGTGCCTCCCACCCCCGGCATCCTGGCGGTCTCCATCCTGCTGGGCGCTGACATCGGCACTGTCATTATCATCGGCCTCATCTGCTCCGTCATCTCCTTCGTTGTCTGCTACCTCGGCCTGCGTCCTGTCTACGCCAAGGGCGAGTACGTCGCTCCCCTGCCCCAGTACACCGAGGGCATTGAGGCTGTGGAGGAGACCAACGATGTAAACGCCCTGCTGATCAAGGAGGACAACACCCCCAGCGCCGGCGCTTCCTTCCTGCCCCTGCTTCTGCCTGCCGTGATGATCGCCATTGGCTCCATCGGCAAGCTGTTCTCTGCAGAAGGCTCTGCCGCCTACAGCTTCTTCAATACCTTTGGCAACACCGTTCTGGCTCTGTTCATGGGCATCATCGCGGTCGGCTGCCTGATCTTCGGCCGCAAGGACAAGGTCGTCAAGAAAGCCAATGCTGACGGCACCGGCTGCAAGCTGACCGAGAAGAGCTCCTGGTTCGAGATCGTCATGAACAACTGGGTGGGCCGCGCCCTCCAGATCGCCATCGGCGCTCTGCTCATCACCGCCATGGGCGGTGCCATGGGCGGCATCCTCCGCGAGAATGAGGCCATCGCCACCATCGGCGGCATGATCGCCGAGAGCAGCTTCCCCGCCGTTCTGGTGCCCTTTATCATGGCAGCCATCCTCATGACCGTCTGCGGTTCCATGACCACCGCCGCCATGACCGCTGCAGGTCTGATGGGCGGCCTGATGACCGTTCTGGGCCTCGACCCCGTCTTGGCCACTCTGGCCATCGGCGCCGGCTCCATGGTGGGCTGGCACGTCAACAACAGCGGCTTCTGGATCTTCACCTCCCTGTACGGCTTTGACACCAAGCAGGGCCTGAAGTACTTTACCACCACCAACGCCCTCGGCGGCATCGTTGCTTTCATCGTGCTGGTCATCCTCCACGCAGTCGGCCTCGTCTAAAATATCATTCGCACACACCAAATATCATGGAAGATACAGGGATTTGTTATGGAACTCACTAGTCAAAAAATGCGCAAGCTGGCTCCCGAGCTGGACCCGCTCCGTCTGGGTACCGGCTGGACGCCGGATGAACTTTCCAAGCCTCAGATCATCGTAGAAAGCACCTTTGGCGACAGCCACCCCGGCAGCGGCCATCTGGACAAGCTAGTCAACGCCGCCTGCAAGGGCGCAGCCGAGGCCGGCGGCCACGGTGCCCGGTACTTTGCCACCGACATCTGCGACGGCGAGAGTCAGGGTACCGACGGCATCAACTTCAGCCTCGCCAGCCGCGAGATGATCGCCAACATGATCGAGATCCACGCCAACGCGACCCCCTTTGACGGCGGCGTCTATATTTCCAGCTGCGACAAGGGAATGCCCGCGAACCTCATGGGGCTGGCCCGGGTGAACATCCCCTCGGTGGTGGTCACCGGCGGCACCATGCACGCAGGCCCGGAGCTGCTGACGCTGGAGCAGCTGGGTATGTACAGCGCAAAGTATGAGCGCGGCGAGATCGACGAAGCAAAGCTCAACTGGGCCAAGCAGAACGCCTGCCCCAGCTGCGGCGCCTGCAGCTTCATCGGCACCGCCTCCACCATGCAGATCATGGCTGAGGCTCTGGGTCTGGCCCTGCCGGGCAGCGCCCTGCTGCCGGCCACCAGCCCCGACCTGGTGGAGTACGCCCGCCGGGCCGGCTATCAGGCCGTCGTCCTCGCAAAACAGGGCCTGCGCCCCAGCGACATCGTGACGATGGACAGCTTCGAGAACGCTATCATGGTCCACGCGGCCATCTCCGGCTCCACCAACGCCCTGCTCCATCTGCCTGCCATCGCCCATGAATTTGGCATCTCCATCGACGGCGACACCTTCGACCGTCTCCACCGCGGCGCAAAGTACCTGCTGGACATCCGCCCGGCCGGCCGCTGGCCCGCAGAGTTCTTCTACTATGCCGGCGGCGTGCCTGCCATCATGGAGGAGATCCGGGATGTGCTCCATCTCGACGCCATGACCGTCACCGGCAAGACGCTGGGCGAGAATCTGGACGAGCTGAAGGCGAACGGCTTCTACGAGCACTGCCAGCAGCTGCTGGACGAGGCGAATGCCCGCTGCGGCATCAAGCTGACCCGCGCCGACATCATCCGCCCGGCTTCCGACCCCATCGGCACCGACGGCAGCATCGCCATCCTGAAGGGCAATCTGGCTCCGGAGGGCGCGGTCATCAAACACACCGCCTGCCCCAGAGAGATGTTCCAGGCCGTGCTCCGCGCCCGCCCCTTCGACAGCGAAGAGAAGTGTCTGGACGCCGTGCTCCACCACAGGGTGGAAAAGGGCGACGCCGTCTTCATCCGCTACGAAGGCCCTCAGGGCAGCGGCATGCCGGAGATGTTCTACACCAGTGAGGCCATCAGCTCGGACAAGGAGCTGGGCCGCAGCATCGCCCTCATCACAGATGGCCGCTTCTCCGGTGCATCCACCGGCCCCGTCATCGGCCACTGCAGCCCTGAGGCCCAGACCGGCGGCCCCATCGCTCTGGTGGAAGAGGGCGACCTCATCGAGATCGACATCCCCGCCCGCAAGCTGAACATCATCGGCATCAAGGGGAAGCGCAAGACCCCCGAAGAGATCGACGCCGTGCTGGCCCAGCGCCGCGCTGCATGGAAGCCGAAGCCCCGTCGTTACAAGCGCGGCACCCTGCGGCTGTTCAGTGAGCACGCCGCCAGCCCCATGAAGGGTGCCTACCTCGAGTATAACGACTAAGCTATTTTCTCATTCTCAAAACCTCCATCCTCTGCTTTGCAGAAAACCGCCCGGACGATGAACGTCCGGGCGGTTTTCCTTTTATATTCTTTTATCCTTACAGCCCGAACAGGGCCGAGCAGGCGGACGAAGAAGCTGCCCCCGCCCATGACCCAAACCCAAAAAACAGCAAGGCCCCGGAGCGATATGCTCCAGGGCCTGCTGTCATTTTTTATGGAAAAAAATCATGCTTTCCGGGGCGCTGCGGCGCTTATTTTTTGTCCACAGCTGCAGTGACCACGATGATGCGCGCTGTCATCGGATTGCCGTCATCATCGGTTCCCTTGCAAAGCGCAGTGCCCATGTAGCGGTCGTCTGCAGGATTCTTGCCATCCACCTTGTGGAGATCAATTAAATTCTTTGTGAGCCCAAAAGCCTGTCCGCTGACTCCAAGCTTATCAACCGGAGCCGCTCCCCACCAGACAAACCTGTCTGCATTTGCGCCGCCCTCTTTGCATCCAAGGATCTCTTTTACCTTATCATCATTCGCCGTCCCACTCTCGAGCAGCGCAGCGATCTTTCTGGCCATCTCCCGCTCTTTCGCCTGGGGGATAAAGGTAATGTACGTATCCTGATTCTGATTCTGAGCCTCAGCCTTAGCCATGTCGTTCATGGCATCCGCAATGTCCTTGTCCCTCACAGCGTTGCTGCCGCAGGCGGTGAGAAGGGTCAGGGCCATTGCACCGGTCAGCACAACGGCCAGCAGTTTTTTCAACATCTTCATCGGTTGGTTCCTCCATAAAGTAAACGGTGTTTTCCCTGCCTTGACAGACAGCAGGATTTGTTTCATTGTACCCCCCCCCCCTATATATTTGTCAAGGGGACGTTTATTTTTTGTAAACTGCCACAAATAATCGACCGCTGTTTTGAGTATGCTGCACAAACAAAGCCCCCGGCCGGGAGCGTTCTGGGCTCCGAGGCCGGGGGCGGGAGGCATGATCTTGCTGGTTCAGAGCCCGAACAGGGCCAGCAGGCGGTGCCACAGGCGGAGGAAGAAACTGCCCTCCGAAGCAGTGTCTGCCGCCGTCTCCACCGGAGCCGTTTCGGCGGGCGTCTCGGCGGTCTTGTAGAGGAACTTCACCCGGCTGGACGCACCCTCGGGTACACCGGCAAAGCTGGTGTAGTCGGCGAGACGGCCGGTCATCTCTTCCACCACAGTCTGCAGGGCGTGGAGCTGGTCGGCGTCCAGCGCACCGGTGAGCTGAGAAATGCCCTCGTCGTTGAACTGCACGAGGCCGCTGCTGAGCTGGTCGGTGCCGTTCTGGAGCTGGAGCACACCGTCATACAGGGCGGATGCGCCGCCGACCAGCTGAGCGCTTCCGGCCTTGGCGGTGTGGGCGCCGTCGGCGGCTGCAGCCACGCCGTCGGCGTACTGGCCGACGCTGGACACGAAGAACTGTATCTGGCCCAGATTTTCTTTCAGGGCGCGGACGCTGGCCATATCCTCGCTGTTGGCGGTCTGATAGACCAGCTCGTCGTGGATCTTCTGCTGGGCGTCGCTGTCGGTGAGCTTTTTCAGCCAGCCTACGATGAAATCGGGCGAGAAGCTCTGCATCAGGCGCAGGGCGGCCTCAAGGTCGTGGTCGGTCCTAGTGGCCGCGAGGTAGAGCGCGATGTCCAGCTGGCTGGCCTTGAACTGCGGAGCCTGCTCCCAGATGGTGCGCACCATCTTTTTGCGGCCCGCCGCCAGCGTCTTGTCGCCCAGCGAGAGGATGTCATCAATGACGGCTTCATAGGTATCCCAGGTCATGGGGGTGTCGATGAGGCCGTTCTCCATGAGGGTCTGGCTGGCGGAGTCCAGCACGCCGTCGGCCACCTGCTGTGCGCCGGAAGTCAGGGCAGCGTTGTTGGACGTCAGGGTGTCCAGCCCTTCCGTCAGCTGGCCGAGGCCGCTGTCCAGCTGGTTGGCCCCCTCCAGCAGAGCCAGCGAACCGGCGGCAAGCTGTGCCGCACCCGCTTTCAGCTGCGACGCACCGTCCAGCAGCTGGTTCATGGCATCGTTCAGCGCCGCGATGCCGTCGGTCAAATCGTTGAGGCTGTCGAGGTCGAAGACCTCATCTCCCTGCCCCAGTGCCTCGGCGCTCGCCGCACAGGCCAGCAGGATCTGAGGCGCCGTCAGCGACTCCACGTCGGCCTCCACGGTCACGCTGTCCTGTAAGTACTCAGCCACGCCGTTCACCTGCTCGGGAAGCAGGCCGTCGAGGGAATCCTTCACGCCCGGCAGGGTGACGAAGGCCGCGACGCTGCTCTTGGCCGCACTTTCCAGCAGGCCGTTCACGGCGTTGACATTGCTGGCGTCATCGCCCAGCACGACTCCCACCGCCGTGACCAGCGGGGTGACGATGGTGCGCTCTTTGCCGTTCACGGTCACCTTGCCGGTCTCATAGTTGGTCAGGTCGATGGTGAGCACGAGGTGGCCGCTCTTGCCCAGAAGCTCGCTGAGCGGGGCGGTCCTGCCGTCCAGCGTGTAGGTCACTTTGGCAGAGATGGGCAACTGACGGTCCGTGTCGCCCTTGTAGTAAACATCGGTGTCGTCGGTGTTCCAGACCAGCGTATCACCGTTCCGGGTGTACTCGGCAAAGCTCTCGGTGTTCACGATATTTTTCAGGGTGGACTTGTCCTCCACACCGGCGAGGCCGGCGGCATTGTAAAGATGTTCGCTGACGGTGGTCTTGGTGACAGAGCCGTCCGCTGCCATGACGGCATACACCGTCTCATCCTTCGAGAAGGGGGCCTTGGTCGCCGCAAAGGCGGGTTGACAGAGGCTGACCGTCAGGGTCAGGGCAAGCGCCGCAGAGCCAGCGCGGCGCAGAAAATTCTGAGTTTTTCTCATAGCATTCACTCCTTTGCAGCGTTGGGGGCGTTGAGCCAGTGGTAGGTGGTGCGGCAGATGAGGCCGTCCAGCAGCATCAGGCCGGCGGGCAGCACCAGCAGGATGACCACCATACTGATGAGCGCACCTCGGGAGATGAGCATACAGATGCTTTCCAGCAGCTCCACCTTGCTGATGGCCGCGACGCCGAAGGTGGCCGCGAAAAAGGTCAGGCCGCTTGTCAGGATGCTCTGGCTGCAGTGCTCGAGGGCCTGCTGTGCCGCCGCCTTGGGCGAGCGGAGGGCCAGCCGCTCTTCGCGGTAGCGGGTGGTCATGAGGATGGAGTAGTCCACCGTCGCGCCCAGCTGGACGGTGCCGATGACGATGCTGGCGATGAAGGGCAGCGAGTCGTCGATAAAGTACGGGATGCCCATGTTGATGGCGATGGCCGCTTCGATGCTGGCCACCAGCAGAATCGGCACCGACAGGCTGCGGAAGGACAGCGCGATGATGACCAGCACCGCCGCGATGGACCAGATGTTGACATTTTTGAAATCCTCGTCGGCGATCTCCACGAGGTCTTTCATCATGGCACCCTCGCCGGTGACGAGGCCCTCGGGGTCTGCCTCCTTGACGAGGCGGACCAGCTCGTCCACCTGCGCGTTCAGCGCGTCGCTGCCCGACTTATAACGGCCATTGGCGAGGATGAGCTTGTAACCGCCGTTCTGGACGATGTTCATCAGCTCGTCGGGCAGAAGTTCCGTCTCAAAGCCTGGGCCGGTGATGGAGTCGAGGCTCACCACCTGGGTGATGCCGTCCACCTCCTTGATCTCATCGCAGAGGGTGGACACCTGAGAGGCGGTCAGCTCCTCCCGCACGAGGATGAAGTGGTTGGTCATCATGCCGAAGTCTTCGCCAAGCTTGTTCGTACCCACGATGCCGGGCATATCCTGCGGAAGAGCGGCAAAAATGTTGTAGTAAATATCGGTCTTGCTCTGGGCCAGCCCGAAGGGGATCATCAGAAGGATAAACACCACCACGACGGGCATCGGGTGCTTCGAGACAAAATGGCTCAGGTGGGTGAGCTTGGGCATAAAGGTGCGGTGGCGGTATTTTTCCACCCACTTATCGAAGAAGAGAATGAGCGAGGGCAGGATGACGATGGTGCAGATGACGCCCAGCGCCACGCCCTTTGCCATGACGATGCCGAGGTCTGCGCCCAGCGTCAGCTGCATGGCGCAGAGGGCCAGAAAGCCCGCGATGGTCGTCAGGCTGGACGCCGTGATGGAACTCATGGTCTTACAGATGGCGTTCTCCATGGCCTCTTCGTTGGAGGCACAGAGCTCCTTTTCCTCGTCGTAGCGGTGGAGCAGGAAGATGGAGAAGTCCATCGTCACGCCCAGCTGCAGAACAGCCGCCAGCGACACAGTGATAAAGCAGACCTGACCGAGGAAAATATTCGTACCAAAGTTATAGACCAGCGGGAAGAGCAGCCCCAGCATGAACAAAAACGGCGTGAGCCAGCTTTCCAGCGAGAGGAACAGCACCAGCAGACAGCCGCCCACGGCGCAGAGCACATACCAGGGCATCTCGCCCATGACCAGCTCTTTGGTGTCGCTCAGGATGACGCTGATGCCGCCGAAGAAGCAATTCTTCCGGAGTATCTTCTTGATCTGGGCCACGGCCTGCATCGTCTCTTCGCTGACGCTGGAGCCGCCCAGCTGGACGATGAGGATGGTGGAGTCGTTCTTGCCGAACATAAACTGCTGGACATCCGCCGGAAGCATCTCCGTCGGCACCGCCGGGTCCAGCACGTCGCTGAGCCAGAAGGTGTTCAGCACGTCCGGCACCTCGTCGATCTCGGCCTTCATGGCCAGCAGCTCGTTGGTGGGCATCCCCTCCACGGTGATCATGTTGGTGGAGGCCAGATGGAAGTCTGTTTCCAGCAGCAGCTGGCCCACGCGGGAGTCCAGCTCCTGGGGCAGGTAAGAAAGGATGTCATAGTTGATGGGCGTGGCGATGGCTCCCACTGCCGCCGGGATGAGCAGCAGGACCGCCACGATGAGGATGAGCCTGCGCATCTTCACGATGGCCCTCGCTAATTTTTTCATTCATTTCCTCCCATTTTATCGTTCCGAAGAAAAACAACTTTTCTCGTTTTTCCGACACACATTATTATAGTACACCTGTCTCTTATACACATCTGACGCT
>ENA-OWZP01000806-OWZP01000806.1-human-gut-metagenome-genome-assembly--contig:-NODE-806-length-11195-cov-19.673339_pt1 | contig 11195 bp, 8 predicted proteins | sample MGYA00249258_ERZ652111 | MGnify/ENA primary metagenome ERZ652111 (study PRJEB26925, sample SAMN05826993) | human gut metagenome | biome: ENVO:2100002; feature: ENVO:00000062; material: ENVO:00002003...
CTTCTGATAACTGCTTCCAGCATTCAGGACGATTTCTTCTTCCATACCATTATATAAGATTACCAGTTTCGCATCAATTGGAGATTTCAGATTTATTTCCGTAACCCGTTTTTCTTTCCACTTGAAATTAAGTGTGATATTACCAGGCGCTTTCACGCCTTCTGCCATCCCATCTTTCCATTCATCTGGTAATGCCGGAAGAAAAACAATTTTCTGCTCTTCATACTGAACTAGCATTTCCAGCACAGCAGCAGCAAATCCAAAATTACCATCAATCTGAAACGGAGGATGGGCACAAAGCATATTCGGATATATCCCGCCACCTACCAGACTGCATGCTTCTTCTCTTGTTAAGCGAAGCTGATTTTTTAATAAAGTCAGGGCATGATTTCCATCTCCAAGTTTTGCCCACAGGCAGGCTTTCCACGCCATACACCAGCCGGTTCCCTTATCCCCACGCCTTTCCAAAGAAGTTCTGCAGGCTTCTATAAGAGGTTCATTCTCTTTATGAATCTGGTTCCCAGGATATAATCCAAACAGGTGAGAAATATGTCTGTGATTGATATCTGCTTCCGGGTAATCATAAAACCATTCCTGAAGCTGCCCTTCTTTCCCAATTTTATAGGCAGGAAGTTTCTGAAGTACATTTTTGACTGCATTTGTAAAATCTTCTACTCCCAGAATTTCACATGCTTTTAAATATAATCCAAACAGTTCTCTCAATATGCTGATATCCATTGTTGACGCAAACGTAACACTATGTGTCGTCATATCTGGTGCAAGGAATGTATTTTCAGGTGAAGTAGAGGGAGCAGTTACATAATATCCCTTATAAGGTACCAGATAGCCCAGGTAAAATTCTACGGCCCCTTGTATAATCGGAAATGCCTTCTTTTTTAAAAAAGCTTCATCCAATGTATAGCAGTAATGTTCCCATAAATGACAGCATAACCATCCAGAACTCATCGGCCACATGGAATATGTACAGGGATTTTCGTCCTGTCCAAATTGTCCAACCGGGCTTGAGTGTCCCCAAATATCCAGATTATGGTGGCTTACCCAGCCAGCCAGATGATAAACATCCTGAGCTGTTTTTTCACCTTTTTTTGAGGTACGTTCTATAAGTTCAAGCAAAGGCATATGACAGTCACTTAAATTTGCTTTTTCTGCTATCCAGTAATTCATTTCCGTATTAATATTTACAGTATAATTACTGCTCCAGGGAGCACGCATATGGTGATTCCAGATTCCCTGAAGATTTGTACATTGTGAACCGGGTACAGATGAACAGATCATCAGATAGCGGGCATAATGAAACATTTTTAATGCAAGTTCATTATCGGGTGTATAATTAATGTCAAGATGCATCCTATCAAAATAATTTGCGTATACATCCATATGCGCCTTTTTTTGCTTTTCATATTGAATGTGCTGGATGTTTTCCATCATACAGTTTCTTTTTGAAAAAAAGAGTTCTTTTTGTTTAAAATCAGTTACTCCGGACACGTAAATATACACATCATTTGGAGTATTTATAAAAAGCTTATCCGCTTGCTGATATACATTTCCACCGTTCGTTTGTACATATAATCCAATTGCAAAACGGATTCCCTGCCCCTCTTCATAAACGACAGGAACTTCGCAGGAATAATAAGGTGGTGCAACATAAATGGGTGCCTGCCCTTCTAATATAATTCCATTTTCTGCAAAAAAAGCAGATTTGTGCTTTATTTCACTTTCCAGTGTTATTGACATTTCAAGATTGCAATTTGGAGAAGTATGATAATGAATTGCCATCACTGGTTCTGACATACTCACAAAAAATTCTCTTTGATAAATCAAATCATCCTGGCAGAATTCTATTTTTTCAGTTGCATTCGTCAGGCACAGTTCTCTTCTATAAAAGCTGTTTCCATTTTGAATGGGTTCTTTCACATTAATGGAAAGCGTTCCTGCAGGCAGATAGCTTTCTGTCCAGTCTCCTAACACATTTTCTTTGCAATAATTCTCTGCTCCCTGGTAATCCCCTGCAAAAATGTGTTTTCTAAAAAGATCCCAGTCGACATTTTTGTTGGGATTTTCCTTGTTTCTTCCATTTCCAGACCAAAGCGAATCCAGATTCAATTCTATTCTTTCATTTTGAAATCTTCCATAGGACATTGCTCCCATGGTTCCATTTCCAAGGGGCAGCGCTTCATTCCAGGCTTCTGCTGGTTTATCAAAAATAAGTGCTAAGCGATCCATAACCCACTCCTCAATTCTAGTACATCGTTTTCGAAATAACTATACCACTCACTTGTCTGCGAATCCGATTGCACAGGTCTAAAAGCCTCAGCGTAGCCCGCTACGCCTGCGTTTTTATACCAGCACACTCGAATCCGCATCCTACGCGATTGGTATAGTTATTTACGAAACGATGTACTAGAAAACTTTATTTTTATAATTATACACAACTCTCAGGGATTAATCAACTGGTGTAATTTCGGATTTATTGTTGAAAAATGTAGAAAAATGAATGACTTATTTGCCTGATATATCCAAAAATAAAATATTCTTTCTCCCATTTAATCGCTCTAATATTTCTTCCGATTCAGCACTGATATTTCCAAATGCACGTTCTGGTTTTCCGAGGAAAAATCCCTGGCCGTAATGCACTCCCAGGCTGTGCAGACATTCCAGCTCCTGTACTGTTTCTATCCCTTCTGCGATCAGAATTGCTCCTGTTGCATTACAGTAATCTAACAGGAGTTTCATCATGATCTCTTTTTTCTTATACTTGTGAATATCCCTTACCAGTTCTATATCCGCTTTCAGATAGTCAGGTGTGGTATTCACTACACGATTTAGGCCTAAATGTCCAGCTCCCACATCATCCAATGCTATCTCATATCCCTGATCTGCATAATGTTTCATGATCTGCTGCAATATCTGATAGTTTTCTATGTCTGATCTCTCTGTTATTTCGAATACAATATCAGAAGCAGGAACCCCTGCCTTCATAGCCCTACGGTTTGTAAATCCCTGTATAAACGCTTTATCCTGAATAATATTTCCATCAACATTAAGAAATAATTTTACATTTTCCGGTTTTTCAACTGCTGCCTTCAAGGCTTTGTTTCTGCATAGTTTCTCTAATTTCCATACGCATCCCACCTGTTCAGCTATCACAAACAAATCTGAGATTGTAAGTGTTGTGCTGCTCCTGTCTATACGGCTGAGTGCCTCATAGCCGGACACCCTGCCTGTCTGTAAATTGACGATTGGCTGAAACACCGGATATATGGCTTTTCTCTCTAATATCTTATAGAATTCATTTGCTTTGTTTACTTTCATCGTTTTATGATCCCTCCTGCGAGAATCACTTTTTCAATACTTTTCCTGAAATAAAGAAGGCTCCTGCCAGTGAGGTAAAGGGAACCGTCAGGATTACTCCCATACTTGCGGAAATCCCCTGCATCAGTTCAATCCCAATAGAATACATATTGATGATCTGATGATAAGAATAGTTATATGCAAAAATAAATACCAGTGTGTTGAGAGAGCCACCTGCAAAAGCAAGGATCAGCGTGTTTGACATAGTTCCCATCATATCTTTTCCAACATTCATGCCGCTTTTAAACAAGTCCCACATTCCAAGATCCGGGCGTCTGCTGTATATTTCCTGTAAAGTAGAGGCAATAGACATTCCTACATCCATTACTGCTCCCAGTGATGCGATCAGGATCCCTGCAAACAGAAGTTCATTTATTTTTATAGCTGTTTTCTCTTCCAGGTAAATCAACTCTTCAATATCACTTACATTATAACCTGTGATCTGAGTTACTTTTCCAAATATTCCTGCAAATATAACAGCCATTACAACACCGGTTACAGTTCCTGAAATTGCAGTTAATGATTTAACAGAAATTCCGGAAATCAGATAAATTGTTACTACAGTGGTTATAACGGCAACAACTACCGCTGAAAAGATTGGCGAAACACCTCTGTATATCATCGGAAGAAACAGAAACAGCACACATACAATGGTAAAGCCCAGCCCCATTACAGATGCCGCACCTTTTTTTCCACCGATCAGGATAATTGCCAGAAGAAACACTGCAATCATAAAATATAAGGAAAATTCACGGTCAGCACTATATACAGATGCAATGACTTCACCCTGTGATTCACTGACCAGTGCAATGACTTTCATACCCTTTTTACAGGTTGCACCAAACAGATAGCTGGAAGAACTGATTGCTTCCACTTTTTCGTTCTTAAATTTGCCGGAACAGAGTCGCAGCCTGACGGTCTGATTACCTACTCTGTTTCCGTTTTCTGTAAGGTTATCTGAAATAACCTCTGTTACTACTGCTTTCTCAAAGGTTCTGCCCTCTGTAGAAAGAAGTTCTGTTTTTTCGATCTTATTATATTGCATCAGAAAAATGAGGAAAAGGATGCCTGCGATCACCAGGCACCCTCTCCGAAGGAAATTTTTGTTTAACATTATTTTGCTTTCACCTTAATTGTTTTGCTTGCTGCACCATACACGTTCTTGTCTGAAACTTTGGTAAATGCTTTTACTCTTACATAGTAAGTTTTTCCTTTGGACAGATTTTTAAGAGTATATGTAGTTTTTGCTGTACGGTAAGTAGTTACCTTTTTGAATGAAGAATCTGTGGAAACCTGAATTGCATAGCCGGAAACTTTTCCACCTGCTTTTCCGATCGTAACAGTGGCTGTTCCGGATTTTCCGGCTTTCACAGTTTTTAACACTGCTTTCTTTGGCACAATCTTAAATGTTACTGTCTGTGTTCCTGTATACTTTCCGATTCCATTGATGGTTGCTTTTGCCAGACCTGTATTTTTGTTATCTGTATAGGTAACTGTGTAGTCTTTTCCTGCCTTTAAGGTCTTTCCATTCAGAGTTACTTTAATAGCCGGCTGGATCTGTTTTCCTGTATAAATCTGATTCTTCACATTCCCTACAGATGCAGATTTAATATCTTCTGTCACACCTTTTTTAATCGTAAAGGTTTCATCAATTTTCTGGTCATTATCTGTACGATAAGTATTGATTGTAAATGTATTATCTGTTACATCAATAACAGAATAAGTCGGAACGTCTTCCTGCCATCTGTTTGCAATATAGCTCTGCATTCTTGGTACAAGATCATAATACTTGCTTCCTGATGAAGAGTTTGCTGTCATATAGAGAATACCATCCGGATTTACAACTGTCTCACCCTTTTCTGTATCCTCTACCGCATCCTTATCCATGACTGCATTCAGATAATTCAGATAAGCCACATCAGCCGGTTCCTTGGAATCTGCGGAAATATTTGCCGGTGCTTCATATCTTGTAGCCGGATTTTCTCCCGCATCCATATCCTTATCCAGTTCTGCATCAAACTCATCATCCGTATATTCTACAGTTTTATGTCCGCCCTCAAGAATATGGGTACGGGAATATGCATGATCGTGTCCTGTAAGAACAACATCTACATCATTTGCTTCAAAATAGGGTACCAGTGTATATCTGAGGTTTGTAATCTCCGGTTCATTGGAATGCTCTGCAGAACCATAAATATCCTGATGTAATGTTACGACTCTCCAGGTACAGTTTGGATTTGCAGCAATCGCCTGTTCCATAAACTGTTTATGTTCAGCAGCATTGGTATCCTGTGTATTGAGCATCATAAACAGAGTGTTTCCATATGTGAAATAATAATCTCCACCAACAACTCCGTTAGAACCCAGGTCGCTGCTGTTTGGTGTATTAAAATGATATGTGTAGTTTGCATTATCTGCGTCATGGTTTCCAACAGTTGTTGCAACAGGAAGGGATTTCAGCACATCTGGGCTTAAATATCCGGTATACTCAATCTCGCTGGTCATTTCACTTTTTCCCGGAGATTTCTTCTTTGTTGTCTGGATCTGGTCACCTGCTGATACCACGAAGCTTGCATTTCCGCCTGTTTTATCCATAGCTTCATTTAATGTGGTGTTCCAGTTAAAGGAATCATTTCTGACCGCATCGGACTGTGCCTGATAAAATTCTGCTGTATCAGAGCCTTTCAGTTCATTGGAAGATCCGATCTGCGGATCACCTACGAAAATAAAGCTGTAATTATTTGTTGATTTTGTAACATATTCTGCAGGTTCTGTGTAGGTTCCATCCTCTTTTTCATAGCTGTAATAGTACACAGTATTTGCACTCAGACCTGTGGCAGTTACTTTATTGGAAACATATGCCTCATTTGTCTTTGTATTTGTAGTTGCATCTGTCTGCTCTGCAACATACACTTTTGCATTTTTCATATTTCTGCCTTCACCGATGATCAGTTTCGGCGCAGCTGTATCAGCCTGTGCTCCAAGGATATCCGCTACCATTGCAGCAATTGCACGACTTTCATCACTTTCTGTATCAAAATCAGGAAGGTTCTCATCTGTGTTTGCTTCTGCTGCGAATTCCTCTGCGTCATTCTCAGAAGTACTAAATGCTGCTACGTTTTCTCCTTCTTCCGCATTAAATGCTGCTATACTTTCTTCTGATGCTATATCCTCTTCAGCTATTGCAGTTTTCTCTGCTATATTTACTTCTGTTGCTGCATTTGATTCTGTCTCTTCAGCCTGTGCTGCTTCCACTGTTTCACCTGCTGCTGAAGTATCGACTTCTGTTCCTGCAAAGACAGATTCACTGCTGTCACTGAAAGCATCACCTGACTGAGCGGAGAACTCCTGTGCAGCCTGTTCTTCTTTCTTTTCTGCTGTGTCAGAGTTGTCTTTTTTAGAATACCATGCGAAATTTAACTGGCTAAAGTCAGAGCCCGGAGTAAGTGAAACCTGAGTCCAGTCATTCTTAACAGCTTCCCACTCTGCTTTCCAGGATTCCCAGTTCCGGGAAATTCCCATTCCGCCTGCAAGAGAAGCAGCATCTGTTTTTCCGTCCGGTGCTGCACTTGCAAATGCCGGAGTAACCGCTCCTGCTGTCAGTGAAACTAATAAAACACCTGCCATAAAACTTTTTCGCCATAAGTTGTTCATTTTTTCATAATCCTCCTGAGAAATGAATGTTTCATCACACGATCACAGATCGGGTGTTCATTACATTGGAGAGTATAGAAACATTGAGAAAAAAGTTCAATAGACTTTACTGAGGTTTAACTATATTTAACATAGGTCTTACACTACTGTTCGCTCCGTTCTCAGTAACAGCTGACACCAAAGTACATCCTGCAGGAAATTCGGCTCAAAGTGCTTTCCTCGGACAGGTTTTGACACATTCCATACACAAAATGCATTCTGTTCCGTTTTTCCGTTTTCTGGAGTTATCGGTTATATCAACATTCATCGGACAAACTTTTTTACATTTTCCACATGAAATACACTTCTCTTTGTCACACTTAACCCTGACTACAGAGAAATAGCTCATAGGTTTCAGAAAGATCGTGACAGGACAAATATACTTACAGAACGCTCTGTTATCTTTGAATAGGAATGCCAGAATAATCCCCACAATATAATACAGAATATTCCCCACGATAAAAGCTATAAACATGATTTTCTCCATATTCTCTACGTGATTCAGAAAAAGTAGCACCACGAAAGAGAACGAAAATGCAAATGTAATATACCGGATGAAACCTATTTTTTTTCTTGCAGCCTGAGGCTTTTTATATGGTAAAAAGTCCAACACCATAGCTGTCCAACAGGCATATCCGCACCATCCTCTTCCAAACAAAAGTGGTCCGAATATTTTTGCAACAGCATAATGGATCGTAGCTGCTTCAAATACTCCGGTAAACAGATAATACCAAAAACCTTCAATCTGCATGTTTTCCCGGCATATAAGTCCCAGATAAATCAGCATATACAAACCAACCAGAAGTTGAACGGATCCTACGTGCATGCTTATAGTTAAACTGAAAAAGCAAAAGCCCAACAGTAATCGATGTTCCAATATAACTGAAATTTAAAAGATAAAACAGATTATCTTTGGTAAGCCATAGTGTAACAGCCACTATTTCAAATACTATCCACATTCCAAAGGGTGCCAGCCGTTTCCGTCTCATATTCATTTTCTCCAACATTGTGCCCCTAACTTGATATCTACGAATTGCTCCGCTGCAAAGCAGCTCCCACAATTCTCATCATATCTCAATATAAAGTATTTGTCTAATGTTTCTATTAAGTAAATATTTGTCAGACCAATTTGCCATAAGTACCAGAATATCAGGATTTGTGAAGGCAATTTATAGTAGATTTTGGCATATACATTTCGATTTTTTTTGAGTATAATAATTCCGAAAAAGGTCACTGTTCACTCCGTTCCCAGCAACACGCTTCGCGATGCACAGAATTTATGCTAATCGCATAAATTCGCGCGGTATGTCTCGGGTTTTCTGTGACCTTCGCTCACAAAAAACACCTCGCGGGATTTTACCAGTGAACAGTAACCGAAAAAGTACTTTGATAGTAAATTAAATGCGACATTATCGCACAGGAGGCATGGGATATGATTATTACAATAGCAAGACAGTGCGGAAGCGGCGGACATGAAATAGGAAAAGAACTGGCTTCCAGACTTGGACTGGAACTCTATGACAGAAAGAAGCTTGAAGAAGAAGCCAAAAAACTTGGAAAGCTTGACGAAAACAAAGAATTTTTCCAGGAAAAAGCAGTAAACAGCCTGCTCTACAGCATTGCTGTAAGCTACGGAGAAAGCAATCCGATGGAAAAATCTTTTGAACTTATACGTGAACTTACGCAGCAAAAACCTGCCGTAATCATCGGACGCTGTTCAGGAGCGATTTATGCAAATGATCCTGAGGCAACTACTGTTTTTCTTCACGCAGATAAAGACTGCCGTATCAAACGTGTAATGGAACGGGACGGTATTAATGAGAAAAAAGCTGCAAAGCTGATAAAGGAAGTGGATGAGAAAAGAGCATCTTTCCACAAATTCTGCACAGGCAAAGAATGGGAAGACGCCAGCCAGTATCAGCTGTCTATTGATACAGGCAAACTTGATATTTCCGATGCAGCAGACATGATCATAAATTATATCAATGCTAAAAATATCGGACAAAAGCACCTGTAATTTCCAAATAACACTGTAAAAATCAGGCACAAGTTTCCGAAATATAACTTGTGCCTGATTTGCATTTTCTTTTAATATTTACTGTTTGACTGATTGGATTCATCCATCGGATATCTCTGTAAATTCGCAGATAGACTTCTCAAATATGCTATACAACGCATCAATGTTCTAGGATATATTCCATCTGCCTTTCTTTTGTTTTCATACCCATTTTTTCATAGAACTTTTCGGCTGAAGTATTTCCTGCCCATACGTTCAGTGTCACTTCATAACAGCCCATTCGCTTTGCTTCATTTTTTACATATTCAAACAAGCTCTCGCCGATATGCTGTCCTCGTGCGTGCTGATCAACACATAGATCATCTATAAAAAGAGACTTAAACGGTACCATATTAGTTGAAAAAGGCTGTTCCTGTAATTGGCAAAATGCATATCCTACACAAACATCTTCCTCGTTCACTGCTACATATATGGGTTTTTCTTCTTTTCCTAATAGCTCTGTCAATTGGCTTACAGTATATTTTGTGGTACCGGGAATAAAAATATCAGGTCTTATATCTGCATGGATCTGCAATACCTGTCCCAACAGTTCAATTATTCTTAGAATGTCTTTTTCTTCTGCTTTTCTAATAGTCATTTTTGTCCTCCAAGTAACAAATTATTCCACATGTCGATTTCTTTAAAGATATCTTCCCAGCATATTTTTCACACACTTTTCTACCATATCCATACTTTCTATACATACCTCTTTTTTCATTCCTGCCGCAATTCCCACAGTCAGGAGTTCTTTTCTGCCTGGATTACGTCCATTTCCGTCAACTGTTGTAGTATGCTCTCCATAGTATGTGTTACTGTAAGTAAGATCATATGCCGGACTCAGGCTCCATCTGTCTTTTTCATCATCATATAAATAGGTGAAATTCTTTGAATGATCATCTCTGTTATGTGCAAAAACATTAAAACACATCCTGCGAAACATCTCTCTCATATCTTTCTCATTATCTCTGGTTAATATTTTTGTTAGTTTCATCAGACTGTGATAATCCAGGCTTGGCTGCTCAAAATTCAACTCCAGCAACGCAGCAGCTGTCAGCATATGAATTCTCTTTGTTCCATTTTTATCTGATATCCTGTCAAACCGCTTAATCCCAAAATACCCCTCACAGTTCTCAGATGGAAACAGTCTGGTTTCACTCATTATAATACCACATTTTTTTGCGCAGCATGAATAATCATATTCCATCTTCCCTGCATTTTCTCCATCCACATGTGCAGGAAATTTAATAATCCATTCCTCTCCATTCACTGTAGTCATAATTTTTGGGCTGGCTCCACCACTTGTACCACCGAGACGATATAATTCATCCAATCTATCGGAGTATTCCGTATTTAGTATTTTCCGGCACTGCTCCGCAAGTTCATCCAGATCCACATCTCCATATTGTTCATCTATTTTTTTCTCCGGATAATAGGTAAGTGCTCCCATACCTGACTTTCCAACAATTGCCAGCCGATCCAGCACCGTTAATTTGTCTGGATTCTGCTTATGTGCACGTAGCAGACGATCCAACAACAATCTCCCCCAATTATCCGGCAAACTATCTGCAAATACTCCAAATAATCCGTCAAAATAATCTTTTGTCGGTACAAAAACCTGCTTTTTAAGGGGAAGTGAAAACGGACTGATCGGAAAACCATTTTCAATCCATTCTTCACTATATTGAAACGCAGCTTTATGGTCAGCTGTCATAGCCAGTGTTCCTACAAGTTTTTCATCATAAAATACCTGTAATGCATTACCTTCCCTCATTTATGACCTCCTGAATATCTTTATATGGAACATGCGTAAAAATATTTCTAAGCTCATCTGCAATATCCAAAGACATAGCAATCTTTGTCAGTGATATCAATGATATCTGTCCGGTAGTTTCGAATCTCTTAATTGAACCATAGCTTACTCCGCTCATGGAAGATAATTTTTCCTGAGAAATAGAGCGTCGTTTTCTGATATTACGCACTCTTTGTGCAAGCTTCTGATCCAGTTCCTCTGCTGTTTCCCATACAAACCTGTCTCTTATACACATCTCCGAGCCCACGAGACCCTAAGACATCT
>ENA-OWZP01000807-OWZP01000807.1-human-gut-metagenome-genome-assembly--contig:-NODE-807-length-11194-cov-12.430200_pt1 | contig 11194 bp, 7 predicted proteins | sample MGYA00249258_ERZ652111 | MGnify/ENA primary metagenome ERZ652111 (study PRJEB26925, sample SAMN05826993) | human gut metagenome | biome: ENVO:2100002; feature: ENVO:00000062; material: ENVO:00002003...
ACTGCTGCCTCCCGTAGGAGTCTGGGCCGTGTCTCAGTCCCAATGTGGCCGTTCACCCTCTCAGGCCGGCTATGGATCGTCGCCTTGGTAGGCCGTTACCCCACCAACCAGCTAATCCAACGCGGGTCCATCTTATACCACCGGAGTTTTTCACACTGGACCATGCGGTCCTGTGCGCTTATGCGGTATTAGCAGTCATTTCTGACTGTTATCCCCCTGTACAAGGCAGGTTACCCACGCGTTACTCACCCGTCCGCCACTAGAATTAAATTAAATCGACCGAAGTTTCAATAAAGTAATTCCCGTTCGACTTGCATGTGTTAAGCACGCCGCCAGCGTTCATCCTGAGCCAGGATCAAACTCTCTGATAAAATGTTTGATTCATTTACTCAAGACAACCGTTTGGCTATCTCTCGTTTTTACTGCTTTTGGTTTGTTAAAACCGTTCTTTAAAATGTAAAGAAATTTTCGAGAATCGTATGTGTTTCACTGTTTAGTTATCAAGGTTTTTCGTTCTGTCTCTCAGACAGCTCGTTTATTTTATCTCATCTCTTTTTGTTTGTCAAGTACTTTTTTCAAGTTTTTTTCAAACATTTTTGAGTTAAGATTTTGTTGTCGTTTTGTTGACGACTTGGATACTTTATCATATCTTCTGTCTTTTGTCAACTGTGAATTTCATTTTTCTGAAATTCTTTTTAATTGTTTGTTTTTCAAAAACAATTATTTGCGACAGCTCAGTTATAATAACACTGGGAGTTATGCTTGTCAACCATAAAATTCAAATTTTTTTGGATTTTTCGAAATTTCATCCCAAAGCCCCAATTCAATTCCCAGGACAGGACGCCCCGCGTCCGCTTCCGTCCCCTGCAAGGGTCTTATCTTTTTTCCTACCGGCTGGAAGTGTCAGCCAGAGGGAGAGGATATCGGTTCGGGCTGTTGCGGAGGAGGGGTGATACAACTTAGGTTGCGGGAGAGGGCGTTATTGCGGCAGGGTCAGCTGTCTGAGCCGCAGGCGAGTTCTGGCCCTGCCGCAATGCTTTTAGCCATCTCACGGAACCTTAGTTGTATCCCCCGACGGAGTCCTTGCCCGGGCCGATATCCTCTCCCTCTGGCGTACGGTGTTCTCTCCACCTTCCGGAACCAGCAATATCCCCCCGACGGAGTCCCTGCCCGACCTGATATCCTCTCCCTCTGGCGTCCGCTTTTCTCTCCCACCTTTCTCCCCACAAAAAAAGCAGGAAGCTCCGCACACTCCCTGCAAACTCTCACACAAACCAAAATCCTCACACCCAAGCCAAAAGAAGCCCCATCTACTTCATATTCGCAAACCTCTCCACAGCCTTAGTAAAATTCTCAATCGTCTTATCCGCATCCCCATGCTCAATACCATCTCTCACACAATGCTGGATATGCCCCTCAAGCACAACCTGCCCAACCTTATGCAAAGCCGACTTCGCCGCATTGATCTGAGCCAAAACATCCTCGCACGGAATATCCTCATCCACCATCCGATCGATCGCCTGCACCTGCCCAACGATCTTCTTAAGTCTCCTGTGAAGGTTCTCCGAGTCCATACACTGCTTCATACTATTACCTCCAATATCAAAAATCACAGTCAGCAGACATCCGCGCTCCAAAGCCACCAACTGTCCCTGTCACTTTTATATTAAAGAACCCACCCCACCTTGTCAAGTTTTTCACCACACCACACAAAAAGACACCCAAACACACCCTCACTCATCACAAACCGCAATCCCCTCCCGGACCCGCTCCGTAAGACTGTCTCCACCCTTACGATACCAAGCTTCCACAAAAGAATCAAAAGAACTCACAGGCATCCTCCCCATAATAATCTGGATAAATGCATTCTTCTCCAGCAAACGCAAAGTCTGAGGAATCTCCCCGTCACCATCCCCCAGATACTTTTTCTCCGGAGCACGGTAATTCGCATCCACCAAAAGCCCCACCGCTGAGATCCTGGACTTGTACGCCGCCCAGGCCTCCACCGAAGGCACATCCGCCTCGAGATATTCCTTACACGCATCAAAATAAGAAACCTCAATGGCACTGAGATCCTCCCTCGTCTTCGCATCACCAGAACTGTAGAGAACCTCACGGATATGCTTTGTCACTATATAGGTAGCCTCATTATAATCCACATTGATCATCAGCGGACGCGCTGTAGGATCCACATTCAGTGCAAAATAAGTGTTCATCTCATCCGCATCCTCTGCCTCATATCTGGAATGATCAAACAACACACTCAAAATCTTCATTGCAATCTCCGGATGCTCATACCCTTTACGCACAACTACATATTTATTATCCCGAAACGTAGAATATACCTCCACGGTCCGCTTTGCATCCGCAGTCAGATAATACGGCTCCCAGTCCGCCTCTTTATTCTTCCGGTACTCATCCATAAGGGGATTATTGGGCGTCCACCAGAGGCCGAAAAACGCTCCGCACTTTCCATTCACCACAAGATCCCGGATATTATTCTGTGCACGCAGAGCAAAATCCGGATCCAGAATCCCCTGCTTATAAAGCTCCCTTAAATACCCCAGAGCCTCCTTTGTCTCCTCCGTCAGTGAACCGTAGACAATTTCTCCATCTGCATTTTTGATCCACTGCTGGGGATACGCACCGAACATTTCAAACACAGAATCCACCGAATAGCTGGTACTGACCGTACCCACAAGCCCCGGATCACAGACAAGACCCACAGGATCTTCGCCCTCTTCTGCACCCATCCGGTTCTCCTGGAATGCACGGATCACAGAAAACGCCTCGTCCAGGGTCTTCGGCTCTTTCAGTCCCAATTGTTCCATCCAGTCACGTCTCAGCCACAAAAGCTGCGGTCCGTCATCAATCGCAGTCTCCGGAAGCGCAAACAGCTTCCCGTCAAATGTTCCAGATGCCAGAAGCTCTTTTCCATAACTTTCATACATCTCCTGTATCTTATCGGAAGCACAGCTTTTGTATACTTCCGTCAGATCTTCAATCAGATCATTTTCAACCAGTTCTTCCAGAGTCTCCCTGTCCGACACCAGAAAAATATCCGGAAGATTCCGGTCTTTGACCAGGATGTTCAAAGCTTCGTCATACCGTTCCTCACTCTCCATAAAAACATTCTTATTCTGAATATTCAGTGTCTTTTTCAGATACCGGGTATATGCATTGTCCTCATAAGTCTGCCCGTCCGGAAGATTAGAATTATTAGCCCCTTTCATCTGTCCCAGAGTATAGGTTACAAGCTCCGGATATCTCCCCAGAGGCGAGGTTTCTGCCTGTTCCCAGCTCTTACGGTTCTTTTCAGGCAGAACATCCACATCTGTTTTTTTCATTTCTGAAGTTTCAAAAGAACACCCCGTCAAAAGTGTCAGGCTCAGTAACATACTCAGAAACACCACTGTTTTTCCCAGACTAAGTCTCATCTTTTTTCACCTCTTTCGGGATCCTCATATCAACGCTTGTCCCCTTACCTACCTTGCTCAGGATCCGGATGGCATATTTTTCTCCATATAAGATACACATACGGTCATTGACATTTTTAAGGCCATAGCCTTTTGCCTGATATGTGAGCAGCTTTTCTGCCTGCTCCTGCTCCATGCCTATTCCGTTATCTTCAACCCGGATCACTACATCCCCATTCTCTTCAAAGAAATAAAGCTTCAGAAGCTTTTCCCCTTCCTCCTTCACATCCAGGCCATGCTCCAGAGCATTCTCAACGATAGGCTGCAGGGCAAGCTTCGGAACCAGCTCCTGCTGCACAGATGGATCGATCTTCCACTCCACCTTAAAATCATTGTCATGCATGATCAGCTGGATTTCCAGATAAGCTTCAATATTCCGGATACAGGTTTCCACAGTTACCATATCTGCTCCCTTACTGAGTGCTGTCCGGTAAAATGTAGACAATGCCAGAGTCACACGGCTGATCTCCTTCTGTCGGCTCTTAATCGCCATCCAGTTTATAATAGAAAGGGAATTATAAAGAAAATGTGGATTGATCTGGGCAGTCAGCGCTTTCAGTTCAAATTCCTTCAGGGCAATCTTGTTTTCATACACTTCTTCAATCAGTCGATTGATCTCATCCATCATATGGTGAAAGCTTCTCACCAGCTGTCCTACCTCATCTCCGGAATCACTGTAAACCGTAACTTCACGACTTCCTTGGTTCACCTGTTCCATATTTCTGGTAAGCTGCTCGATCTTTCTTGTAAACAGCTTGGAAAACGTCATTCCCAGCACAATGATGATCACAACACAGAAACCGATCAGTGGGATCTCACTGATCAACACTTTTGAAACCGAGCTCTCGATCACAGCCGGAGGTTTGTAAAAATAATAGGTCCACCTTGTTTCATGTCCGCTGCTGCTGACGTAGGTATATTCTTCCCTCAGACGATCCAGCTTTTTTGCAGTTTCCTTCTGTGCGGAAATATCACTGGCTGCCAGATTTTCTCCATGATAAACGATATTTTGCTGATCATCCACCACAAAGCCTCCGGAATTCCGTTCAATGATATTAGCCAGCGGCTGGAATACTTTTCCGTAATCCAACGAAATACAGAGCACAGCCTCCCTGATCTTACCATCATATATTTCCCGGACTGCCGCGATCTGACGATTATCCCGGTCCACGATCCACTGAACCGTCACATTGTTCTTTAATTTGTCACTCCACCATTCCTCATCCACCTCTGAAAGTGGAGCCAGGGTATATTCATGGCGCACAGGAATGCTTTCTGCAAAAAGCTGTATCCCAAGAATTGCTTCGTGGTAGGATTGCGGCACTGTCAGCAGCGGATCCACAACTTCCGTATACTGTTCATATGCAGTATAACGGTCCATATCTTTATTGAAGATCACCTCCTGGATTTCCGGAGAATAGGTGAGATAATTCAACAGACTGGCATAAATCTCGATCTGCCCGTCAATACTTTCCCTGGTCTGCTCCAGAATGGAGTACATATCCTCCATCTCATTTTTCCGGACAAGACTGCTCATACGGCTGTGACTATATAATGCCAGCACAGTCATCGGAACCAGTGATACTACCACAAGCAGGATCGTCAGCTTGTACCGGTATTTCATATCATTATACTTCTTCAGAAGCCTCTTCATCCTCATTGTTTCCTTTCCGATAGGATTCCGGACTGCTTCCGTAATATTCCCGGAAGCTCCGGCAGAAATACGAAGAATTGGCAAATCCTACCTGCTCGCTGACCATGGCTACCTTCATGTTGGTGATACGGAGAAGCTCCTTGGCCTTTTCCATTCGGAATACACGGATAAAACGGTTCAGGTTCATTCCAGTCTCCTTCTTGAAGATAAAGCTGAGATAGCCGGAAGAAAGATATACTTTTTCTGCCAGCGTTTCCAGGTTCAGATCTTCCGCATAGTGATTGTAAATATAATTTTTTACTGCTGCCACCTCATCTCGGGATTCGCTCATGGAGCGGTCCAGGAACTCTTCGTACTGGCGGATATTTTTTTCTGTAACCTCAATGATCTCCTGAATGGTAGAACAGCCATACAGATGATCCACATCCAGATCCAGCCTGTGCTCTCCGGCAAAACGATTCTCCTGAAACAGCTCCCTTATCACATTGGAAAAAACAAATTTCACATACATGGCCGAAAACTGGGTATTGGACTGATATTTGGATGCCAGGCTGCGGAAATGGCTCCACAGCTGCTTCACATCCTTTCTGGAAATATCTTCTGAGATTTTTTCCATGAGCCTGGAATCCTGCTCCTCTTCTCCGGTATTTTTTTCCTCGTCCTCCTCGCTGGTATAGACATGAATATCCGGATGATAAAATTTTTCTTCCATCTGCTGCTCCAGCTGTTCCATGATTTCCGGCAGTTCCTGATATCCGTCAAAACGCCGGCTTACAGCCAGATGAAAGCGAACAGGATGAAGACGCTTCAGAAGATTATAGACATTTTTTGCCACAAGGACATAATCACAGTACACATCCTTAAAAAGAAGCAAAGACTGACGGCCATTAAGATTCAGATAGAAGAAAGAACGGCGAAGCTCTTCCCGGATCTCAAGGGGAACCTCATCACTGGCAGAATCAAAAAAAGCTTCATCCGATTCAATAAGAATTGCACAGTGCCACTGCTCCCAGACAGAAAAATCCACAATTCCTTCCGCTTCCTTCAGACGCTCCTGATCTCCGGAATAAATGTAGCCCAACAGAAAATACTGCTGAAGAAAGCTCTTTTCTTTTATGGACTGCTGCTCTTTATTTTTCCGGGATGCGATCTCCTTCTGGATCTTCTGTATGGTGTCATGAAAGCGGTCCGGATCCACCGGTTTCAGTACATAATCCGTCACACCATAGCGGATCGCCTCCTGAGCAAAAGCAAAATCTCCATAACCGCTGAAAATGATAATTTCCAGATCCGGATATTCCTCTCTTGCTTTTTTTGAAAGCTCCAGACCATCCATATGCGGCATTTTGATATCTGTCAGCATCAGATCCACCGGATGCTTTCTCAGCTCATTTAATGCCAGCTTGCCATTAGCCGCCTCATAAATCTCCCACTCTCCCTCCTCCATAGACAGAAGAAAGCGGATTCCGTCACGTTCCAGTTTTTCATCATCTACCACCAAAACTCTGTACATTCCTCACCTCGCCAAATATGGCCTGATCCACGTAAAAGCACGCAGAGCAGGCCGTTTTTCTTTCATTTTAACATTATTCAACTAATTTGTCAGCCCTTAACAGCTCCTGCAACCACACCTTCAATGATATATTTCTGGCATGCAAGATAGAAGGCAATGATCGGAATGATGGAAAGAACAAGAACGCCCATCATCGCTCCCATATCAATGGTTCCGTAACCGCCCTTCAGATACTGGATGGCAATGGAAATGGTTTTATATTTCTTGATATCAAGTACCAGATATGGAAGAAGATAATCATTCCAGATCCACATGGTTTCCAGGATCGCTACAGTTACACAGGTCGGTTTCATAACCGGAAGAACCACTTTAAAAAATGTCTGGATCGGGGTACAGCCATCGATCATGGCAGCTTCCTCGATCTCGATCGGAATGGATTTTACAAAACCGCTGAACATAAATACCGCAAGTCCTGCTCCATATCCAAGATAAATGATGATCAGTCCCCACGGAGTATTCAGTTTCAGGATGTTTGCGATCTTGGAAAGAGTAAACATTACCATCTGGAATGGTACGACCATGGAAAACAGGCACAGCATGTACATGGTTTTTGTCAGCGTGTTGGTAACACGGTTGATGTACCAGGCACACATGGAGGTACAGAGCAGAATTACCGCAACAGAAAATACTGTGATAAATAATGTCCATCCAAATGCCTGGAAAAATCCGGTTTTTGCTAGACCATTTACATAATTTTCCAGACCTACGAACATTTTATCCGTTGGGATCGCAAAGGGATAACGACTGATGTATGCTTTTTTCTTAAAAGAATTAATCAAAACCAGAAGGATCGGGAAAATATAAGCAACAGATACCACACTCAGGATCGCAGTCCACAGACCGCTGAATTTTACTTTTTTATTCATTACTGCTGTACCTCCTTACTTCTTGTGAGACGATTCTGGATCATGGCAATTGCTCCAACCAGGATAAAGAAGATCACGGCCTTCGCCTGTCCTACACCTTCCCATCCGGTACGTCCATAGAAGGTATTGTAAATATTCAGTGCAAGCATTTCTGACATATTGGAAGGCTCACCATTTGTAAGAGCAAGGTTCTGGTCAAAAAGCTTGAAGGAGTTGGTAAGTGTCAGGAAAGTACAGATGGTGATGGACGGCATGACCATAGGAATGATCACATGCTTCAGAAGCTGTCCTTTGTTCGCACCATCGATCTGTGCAGCCTCGATCAGTTCACCCGGGATATTCTGGATACCTGCAATGTAAATGATCATCATATATCCGATCTGCTGCCAGCACATCAGGATCACAAGACCCCAGAATCCGTAAACAGAAGAATATGTAAGTGTTTTATTGATCTGAAGAAGCAGACCGTTTAACAGAAGCTGCCATACATAACCAAGGATGATTCCACCGATCAGGTTTGGCATAAAAAATACAGTACGGAATATATTGGTTCCTTTGATCTTCTTGGTCAGAAGCAACGCAACTGCAAAACCGATCACATTGATCAGAACTACTGATACAACCGTAAATGCGGTGGTGTACCATAATGCATGTCCAAAGGTTCCATCCTCAGTAAAAATCTTCACATAGTTCTGTAATCCCACGAATTTTGCATCCGTTACTGTGGTAAATTTACAGAAGGAAAGATATACGCCCATGATAAAGGGAACGATAAATCCAATGGTAAATGCCAGCAGGGTAGGCAGGACAAAAACCGGAAAATACTTTTTCATCATCTTATTCTGCATGTTTTCTCTTCCTTTCTCCTGAGGATGCATCCTTCCCTACTTTACACATCCTCTCTTCATTAAAAGAGGCAGGCGGAAACCGCCCACCCCTTCGTGATCACGTTTCAGTTATACCTTATCAGCCTTCATTTGCTGCTTTGTACTCTTTTGCCCATCCGTCAACAAATGCAGTTTTCACAGCATCCCACTCGCCGGTACCCTGTGCATACTCAAGCATTGCACTGCCGACCTGGTTTTTCCACTCTTCAGAAGGCATGGTTGTAAAGTTCCATGAAACCGGAGTTTTACCAGCTTTTACATATTCGTCGGCTGCTTTTACAAGCGGATTTGCAGACTCATAATTCTCATCAAAGGTCTTGAATGGTGTTGTAAATCCCATTTCCTGGCTTATAGATTCTCTTCCTTCATCACTTGTGATAACCCAGCTGAGGAAATCAAGAGTTGCCTGGATATCCTTCTCATCTGCTTTTTTGTTTACGCACCAGTAGTTCTCACTGCCTGTGCAAAGTCCCTGGTCCTCTTCACCATCTACACCAATATAGATTGGAAGCATTCCCATATCCTCGTCTGCTACTTCGTTATCTTTGATGTTATCATAAGCCCAGGTTCCATTCTGATAGAACACAGCCTCTCCAAGACCAAATTCAGCATTTGCATCATCGATAGTCTTGCTGGAAAGAAGGCTTGGCTCACAGGTAGAATCTGTGATATAAAGGTCAAACAGGTTCTTGAAGTTGTCAAGATAGGTCCCTTTGATCGCATCTGTGGATGTGATTCCGTCTTCTTTGTACTCATAATAGATTGGAAGGTTTGCAAGGTGTGTCTTGAAGCGCCAGTCACTGGAAGAATCAAAGCCTGCGGAAGTAAATGCACCGTCAACTCCAAGGTCATCTTTCTTAGCCTGGATATCATCTGCAACCTTCTTTAATGTCTCAAAATTGTTGATCTCATCTGCAGACTTGATCACAGCGCCATCCATCTCACAGTATTTCTTAAGAAGCGCTTTGTTGTAAATAATTCCATATGTTTCAATTACATAGGCGATACCGTCAACTGCACCGCTGTCCTCCTTCAGTACGAAATCGTCACTCTCCACATTTTTGTAAACATCGCTGTCTTTCAGGTCATAGCAATAATCCTTCCAGGATGCAAGTCCAACCGGTCCGTTAACCTGGAACAGTGTCGGAACCTCATCCTTGGCCATCTCTGATTTCAGAGTAGACTCATAAGTTCCGGAAGCTGCTGTAACAACGGTAACCGGTACACCAGTCTCATCGGTGTATTTCTTTGCCAGGTCTGACCACTGATCTGCCTGCTCCGGTTTAAAGTTCAGATAGTAAACAGAACCTTCACTGTCATCCCCCTTTGCCATAGCCGGAACTGCCGGGATCATGGTAGCTGCCATTAATGCTGCAAGACCAAATGCTGTTGCTTTTTTCATTCTCATAATCGTACCTCTCCTTTACCTTAAATGATATTCAACTTGTTCTGAAGATATGCTTAAAACGTCCCTTTTGCATATCTCTGACCGATAAGCTTCAAATCAGCTTCTCGATTAACTTGATGTTATTGTAAATCGAAGAGGTCATTTTCACTATATAAAAAAACCAAGAAACATGTTGATTTTTTTATATAGTGAAAATATTGATATTTTATCATGAAAAAAGAAGCCGGAACAGGCTTGCTCCCATTCCGGCTTCTTTCATATATTATTTTCGATTCATCATGCTTTATTGACAGATCCGAAAAGCTCCATTTTCTCTTTAACAGTAGCTTTGATCGCTTCTGCTCCAGGTGCAAGAAGCTTACGTGGGTCATATCCTTTACCCTGCTGATCTTTACCCTCTTCAATGTATTTACGTGTAGCTTCAGCAAATGCAAGCTGGCACTCTGTATTTACATTGATCTTGGAAACGCCAAGGCTGATCGCTTTCTTGATCATGTCTGCCGGGATACCTGTACCACCGTGAAGAACAAGCGGCATATCTCCTGTCAGCTGCTGAATAGCATCCAGAGTCTCAAAGCTTAAGCCCTGCCAGTTAGCCGGATATTTTCCGTGAATGTTACCGATACCAGCTGCAAGGAAGTTGATTCCAAGATCTGCAACTCTCTTGCACTCCTCAGGATCAGCGCACTCGCCCATACCAACAACACCGTCTTCCTCGCCACCGATGGAACCAACCTCTGCCTCAAGAGACATGTTGTGCTCAGCAACGATCTTAACCAGCTCTTTAGTCTTAGCTACGTTCTCATCGATCGGATAATGAGATCCGTCGAACATAATGGAAGAGAAACCAGCCTCAACACATTTCAGGCATCCATCATAGCTGCCGTGGTCAAGATGAAGAGCAACCGGAACAGTGATGTTCAGCTCTTCCATCATACCGTTAACCATACCTACAACAGTCTTATAACCTGTCATGTATTTACCGGCACCCTCGGAAACACCAAGGATTACAGGAGAGTTAAGCTCCTGAGCTGTCTGAAGGATAGCCTTTGTCCACTCAAGGTTGTTGATGTTGAACTGACCAACTGCATAATGGCCTGCTTTTGCTTTTTTCAGCATTTCTGTTGCGTTTACTAACATGATAAAATCCTCCTAACCTGTATTAGGATACGGAAAAACCGTGTCCTTTATATCCAACCGTACTCATAATAGCAGATTTCCTTTGGTAAGTCCAGTGTTTTGCCAAAAATGCTGGTGTTGTGAGAATTTTATTTTTTTTGAGAAAAAGCTTGCAATTTTAAAAAATGTTATATATAATACCTGTCTCTTA
>ENA-OWZP01000820-OWZP01000820.1-human-gut-metagenome-genome-assembly--contig:-NODE-820-length-11109-cov-8.582866_pt1 | contig 11109 bp, 10 predicted proteins | sample MGYA00249258_ERZ652111 | MGnify/ENA primary metagenome ERZ652111 (study PRJEB26925, sample SAMN05826993) | human gut metagenome | biome: ENVO:2100002; feature: ENVO:00000062; material: ENVO:00002003...
TACGAGATGTCTTAGGGTCTCGTGGGCTCGGAGATGTGTATAAGAGACAGAGCGCCTGCTGTTCGGCGAGGATGACGCAGAAACCGTAGAGCCGGAGGAAGCTGCTGCCGAGGACGAGACCGAGGCAGAATGATCCTGAAATACCGGAAACTGCCGGGAAGATGAGCACATCGGGGCGCACGGAGCAGTCTGTCTGAACGGACTTGCCCCGGTGCGCCCTTTTTGTACATAAGGAGAAGGAACATGAAGCGTTTTTTGCTCTGGATCATCAGTGTGGCGCTGGGCGTGGTGGTGCTGCTGGCGGCTGTGATGGGGGTAAGCTATGCCTTTACCGCCGAGGGCGGCTGCCCGGACGATGCGGCACAGTTCGGTGGGCAGGCGTTGGAAGCCAACGGCTCCTGCTGGCAGGTGCCGTTGCTGGGTGGTCAGCTGGATAAGGTGTTCGCCAGCCCCGCCACCCTGAGTGTGCAGAAGCTGGGGGTGCTGTACACCGCCCACCCGGAACTTTCTTTGCCGGAGTGGACCTGCTACACCGCCCTGACCATCCAGAATGCGGCGGGGGATGTGCTGTTTGCGGGCAGCGCGGGGGAGTACCAGAACTTTCTCTTCCCTGCGAACGGCGAGTATAAGGCGGAGCTGACCGCGTGGCGCGTGCCCAAGGGCGGGGTCATCACCCAGTTCGAGGGCGGCAGCACCGGACAGTTGCGCAAAAATCTGGGGCTGGAGCGCCCCGCAAAGCCCACCGGCTGGTACCGGTACAGCTTCCGATTCACCCTGCAGGCCAGTGCGGAGGTGGAGCTTTCCGCCGAGCGGGTGGAGCAGGGCGGCACGGTGGGCGTGCGCATCTCCGGCATGACCGGGGACGCCGTGCCTGCCATCGAGACCGACCTTGGCAGCGTGCAGTGCGTGCGCGCCGCCGAGGGCTGGCGCGCTTATATCCCGGCAGCCTATAACGCCTCCTCCGGCGGGCACGAGGTACACATTACGGTGAACGGCGAGACCATCACCCGCACCCTGACCGTGCTGCCGAAGGACTTCGGCACGGTGGAGGTGGAGGCCGAAGAGCCCGCCCTGGAGAGCGCCAACGCGCAGTTCCGCAGTGCCATCTGGCCGCTGTACGAGGCTGCCGCCACCGCCAAGCAGTGGCAGGGCGGCTTTGTGCCCCCGGCCGAGGACTCCATGACCTTGGTGGACTACGGACAAATTAAAGTAACGAACGGCCAGCAGGGCAGCCGCTCCAACTCCACAAAGCTGTACACCATCCCCGGTGCGCCCTGCCGCGCCGCAGCCAACGGCACGGTGGTGTTTGCGGGCAATCTGGCGCTTACCGGTAACACGGTGGTCATCGACCACGGCTGCGGGCTGCGCAGCTATCTGTACGGCTTGCAGGAGCTTTCGGTCAGCAAGGGCCAGACCGTGGAAAAGGGGCAGGCTGTGGGCGCGCTGGGCGAAGAGCTGACCATGGACTTCAAGCTGGGCAGCAGGAGCGTGAACCCCCGGCTGCTGTTCCAGACCTCCGGCGGCTTGTTCTGGAAGGAAAACGGCTGAGCCGTAACATATAGGAGGAATTGCATTGAAAAAGAGGATCATTGCATGGGCGGTGCTGCTCTCGGTATGCGCAGCAGCCCTTGGGCTGTGGTGCAGCGCCGCCACCGGCAAAGCTGCCCGCACCCTGCCCTGTGAAGAGGAGGGGCTTATCCTCTCCATCACCACCTTTGACGGCAAGAGCGAATCCAAGCCCTTCCTCAAGTGTTTCGGGAATACATGGATCGGGCTGGACAACCGCACCGGGCACACGGTCTACCTGAAGGATCGTGCCATTCCGGACGGCGAGATGGTCACCTTCTCGGTCTGGGCGGTGTCGGGGCTTTCGGGGCTGCTGTTCGATCTGGAACCGTGCTATATCGCCAATTACGGTCGCTACACCGGCAGACTGTCTCTGAGCACCAATATCGGGGAGGAGCAGCTGAAGGTCATTGAGGACTACATGGAACAGCACGATAAATGGACGGTGGACAAAAATTGCAGCTACTGGTCGATCCATCTGTGGAACGAGGTGGTGGGCGAGGATGCTGCGTTGAAGATTCGGGGTTTTGTCTGCACGCCCGAAAAAATTGAACAGGCCTTCAGCGCCTTCGACTGCGTGGAGGTGGACAAGGACTTCTCCCGCGCAGGGGGCATCTACTGCTACAAGGACGGAGAGAGAACGGAGCTGCAATTATGTTCGTAAAATTCATCACAAGCAAGCTGCTGCGGGTCATCGTGTGCGCAGCGGCAGGGCTGTACGGCCTGTACAACGCCATCTCCTGCTTTGTCACCCTGTACAAAGCAGGGCATCAGCCCTACCTGATGGCCGGCGCGGTGCGGTTCGATTTTCAGGGCTATTACATGATGGCCGCCATGCACGTTGGCATCTGCCTGCTTTTGGGGGTGCTGGTGTGGCTCTTCCTCAAGGAAACAAAAAAACTGCGGGAAAAGACCGCAGTCCGGTAAATTTGCGGTTTTTCTGTAACGTTTTTCCTCTTTGTGCGTTATTGGGGTGAAAGGGCACACGAAAGCCCGCAAAGGAGGAAATGACCATGAAGCTGGAATGTGACGTGATCCGCGACTTACTGCCCCTGTACGCCGAAAAGCTTGCCAGCCCCGCCAGCAGTGCGCTGGTGGAGCAGCACCTTGCAGCGTGCCCCGCCTGCCGTGCAGAGCTGGAACAGATGGAAAAGCCGGTGCCGGTGCAGCCGGAACCCCAGCCGGATGCACCGCTGCGGAGCATCCGAAAGACCTTGCAGAAAAAGAGCATCCGCATAGCGGCAGCAGCGGTTCTGGCAGTGTTGTGCGCTTTTGGGCTGGTGTTCTGGATGGGCGGCGCAAAAACGCCGGTAACGGCAGAACAGGCGAAGATCTGGACTTACAACAAAAAGGAAAACGAGGCCAACCTCTGTGTGCTGGAAGTGCAGGGTGAAAACGTCCGGCTGGAACTGGAAGGCTCTTTTAACTGGGGCAACCCATCTGTTACCGTCCGGGCGGTGCGCTATACCTTCCCGCACATCCATGCTGCGCTGGAAGGGCTGCTGGGCACATCGGCTTCCGATACCAGCATTGCTGTCTCCGGTACGCAGGTGCTGACGGTGCAATGCGCCGACGAGACCCGCTATTACAGTGACGGTCAGCAGGTGGAGCGGTTCATCCTGAAAAAAGAGGATGGAACGCAGACCTATGTTTACGAATCTGAGGATGTGGTCACGCAGGAACAAGGCGTGTTTGAGAAGGGCTGACTATGGACATTGAAACCATCTACCGGCTCTACTTCCGGGACGTCTGCCTGTTTTTGCAGGGGCTTACCCGCAGCGAAACGCTGGCCGAGGAACTGACGCAGGAGACCTTTTTCCGGGCGCTGGACGGCCTGAAAAACTATGACAGCAAGCAGGATGTGCGGGCGTGGCTGTTCACCGTGGCGCGCAACGCCTACTACGACCACTGCCGCCGCGCAAAGCACGCCGCCCCGCTGGAAGATGCCGAAACAAAAGCCGCCGACAGCCCGGATATCGCGCAGCTGCTGGTGGACAAGGATGCCGCCTTTACGGTGCACCAGTGTCTGCACGCGCTGGAAGAACCCTACAAGGAGGTTTTCAGCCTGCGGGTGTTCGGCGAACTGCCCTTTGACCGCATCGGAGCCATTTTTGGCCACAATGCTGCATGGGCGCGGGTGACCTATTACCGCGCCAAGACCCGCATCCAGACCATGCTGGAACAGCGGAAATGATTGCCCGCCGCGCGAACCCTCTCAGTCACGCCTTACGGCGTGCCAGCTCCCCCGAAAGGGGGAGCTTTTTTGTGTGGCGGCAGGGTTTGCCTGTCCGGGAGTTACCCCTTCTGTGAAAAAAAAGTGGCTCAAAAACGCCCGCAGGCGTTTCTGAGCCACAAATTATAATAATATTTTTTCCGCGGTTCAAGCCTTCTCAGAGGGCTTGCTCAGGTCTACGCTGCGGATGATCTTGCGCACCGGCAGGATGCTCTTGGCGTTCATGGACAGCTCGTCCACGCCCATGCGCAGGAAGGTCTCGGTCAGGGCGGTGTCGGCGCCCAGCTCGCCGCAGATGCCCACCCAGATGCCGTGACGGTGACCGGCTTCAATGGTCATCTTGATGGCGCGCAGCACGGCGGGGTGATGGGGGTTGAAGAAGGGCTCCAGCTTTGCGTTCTGGCGGTCCAGTGCACAGGTGTACTGGGTCAGGTCGTTGGTGCCGATGGAGAAGAAGTCGCACTCGGCGGCCAGCTCGTCCGCGATGAGCACGGCGGCGGGGGTCTCGATCATGGTGCCTACTTCAATGTTCTGCCCCATCTTCACGCCCTCGGCGGTCAGCTCGGCACGGCACTCTTCCAGAACAGCCTTGGCGTCCTGCAGCTCCCGCAGGCTGGTGATCATGGGGAACATGATGCTCATGTTGCCGTAGGCGGAAGCCCGCAGCAGCGCGCGCAGCTGGGTCTTGAAAAAGTCCTTGCGGGTCAGGCAGATGCGGATGGCGCGGTAGCCCAGCGCGGGGTTATCCTCGTGATCCAGCTTCATATAATCCACGGTCTTGTCTGCGCCGATATCACAGGTGCGCACAACGACCTTGCGGGGTGCAAGGCTTTCCACCACCTGCTTGTAAGCCTCGAACTGGTAGTCCTCGGTGGGGAAGTCCTTGCAGTTCAGGTAGACGAACTCGGTGCGGAACAGACCCACGCCGCCGGCGTCGTTCTGCTGCACAGCGCCCACGTCGCCCATGCCGCCGATGTTGGCAAACACGTCGATGGTCTTGCCGTCCAGCGTGGTGTTGGGCTTGCCCTTCAGCTCCTGCAGCAGGGCCTGCTTTTTCTGGTCCTCCTGCTGGCGCTTTTTCAGGCTCTTGAGCAGGTCGGGGGTGGGGTCCACATACACACAGGCGTTGTAGCCGTCCACCACAGCCATCTTGCCGTCCCAGTCGTCCTGAATGTCCTTGCACTGGATCAGGGCGGGGATGTTCATGCTGCGTGCCAGAATGGCGGTGTGGCTGTTGGAGCTGCCCTCGCGGGTGATGAAGCCCAGCAGCAGGCTTTTATCCATGCGCACGGTCTCGGAGGGAGCCAGATCTTCGGCTACCAGAATGCTGGGCTCGGTGCCCTGCAGGGAAGCGTTGTCCACCCCCTGCAGAATGTCCAGCATGGCCTGCGCAATGTCCAGCACATCGGCGCTGCGGGCCTGCAGATACGGGTCGTCCATGGCAGAGAACACCGCAGCCTGATTGTTGCCGGCGGTCTTGACGGCGTACTCGGCGCACATCTTCTGCCCGTTGATGATCTCCTTGATGGCGTCCACAAAGTCGTCGTCATCCAGCATCATGGCGTGGATGTTGAACACCTCGGCGATGTCCTCGCCGGCCTCTGCCAGTGCCTTTTCATACAGGGCGGTCTGCTGCTCAATGGCCTTCTGGCGGGCAGCTTCAAAACGCTCCAGCTCTGCGGCAGTATCTGCCACAGGGGCGGTGGAAATCGCGGTATCTTTTTTCTTGTAGATCTTCAGCTTGCCAATGGCGATGCCATTGAGCACGCTTTTGCCGGTGCCTACCTGCATAGCACTTTCTCCTTCCACTTACAGCCGGGCGTGCAGCGCCCGGCGTTTTGTCAAAAAAGCCCCCGCAGTTTCCCCGCGAGGGCTCGGCATTCAAGTCGCGGCTCAGACGTTCTCGCTCAGGAACTTCTGGATTGCCTCTGCGGCTGCTTCTTCATCATCGCCTTCGACCTTGATGGTCACGGTCTCGCCCTGCTTGACGCCCATGCCCATCAGAGCCATCAGCTTGCGCATATCGCAGCTCTTGCCGTCCTTCTCGAGGGTGGCGGTGCTTGCAAAGCCCTTCACGGTCTTGACCAGCAGGCCGGCGGGACGAGCATGGATGCCGCAGGCATCCTTAATAGTGTACTGAAATTCCTTCATAATCATTTTCTCCTTACTACTTGATCCCTCTGCCCGGGCTGCACATTCAGCCCCGGAACATGGCTTTGCCAACGGGAATCGGTATACTATTATTATAAACCCGTACCGTTTTTTTTGCACCGTTTCATATTGCCGATTTTTACAAGAATTTTTTGTTATATTTGAACATACGGATGCTACAAAAATCCGTGTTTTGTCTAATTTTTGTCGAATCGTTTGTAAAAACTAGGCAGTTTGTGCAACTGCCAGACAAGAGCTTAAAAAAGGTCGTTTTTTAAGCAATGCCGTCCCTATTCCACGGGATACCCTTCTGCGTCCAGCGGCAGCTCGGTGTAGGGGGCTGCCTGCGGGGCGGCTTCGGGTTCTGCCTCCGGTTCGCCGGAGGTCTGCTGCGCGGTGCTGTCGGTCAGCTGCTCGTCGTGCCGCTCGCCCCAGTCGCCGCTGTAATCCTCGCCGGAAGTCTGCTTTGCCAGTTCGTTCTGAGCGTCCTGCAGTCCAAGCACCGTGCCGGAAGGTTTTTCCAGCAGATACGCGCCCACGGCCTTCTTTTTATACACCAGCAGCACCCCGTAGCGGCTGGTCTCGCCGTTGCTTGCCGCCGGGAGCAGCGCCGACCATTTTTCCACAGTTTTGCCCTTGTAGCGGGCAAGATCCATGCCGCTCTGCTGCACCACCCCGTTGAAGGCAGAAAAACTGTCGTCCCACCTGCGGGGGATCTTGACCTTATCCGCCGTGATGGACGCGCCGTCCACCTCCAGCCCGTAGCCGGTGAACCATGTCTGGATGTCCTGTGCGCTCTCGATACGGTTCACCGGGGCAGCCACCGCCACCGTCCGGGTACTGATGAACCGCCCCAGCATGGCGCTGAACACCACCAGCGCGCAGCACGCCGCCCCTGCTCCCAGTTTTTTCAGGCTCGTCTTGCTCAGTGTGACCACAAACATATCCCCATGCCTCCCCGCCATTTGCGCTTGCATACTCTGCCACCAGCTTATGCACAAAAACAGGGGAGTATGATAAAAACACCCCCGGTCAGCGGCGCAAGCCCTGACCGGGGGTGTTTAGTCTCTTTTACCCGATATAGCTGATATTGGCGTCCAGCTCACCGCTGTAACCGTTGATGCGGGCTTTCTCGGTGCCCTGCCACAGATCACAGCCGATGGGGCTGGAAGAGACGCCGTAGTGGGCGTTCCAGATGGTGTAGCGGCTGCGCAGGGTGTTGTAGTCCACCCGCTTGCGGTACCATGTGGTGGAAGCGTACACGCCGGGCTTGTAGCCCAGCTCCTTCACCCGCTCGCAGAAAGCGATGGCGCACTTGGTGCGGTCCTCAACGCCCAGACCGTCAGCGCGGCCGGTGCCGCCCGGAGCGGTGGAAGCCTCGGTGTCATAGAAAATGGGGTAGTCCAGCATCCGGCCGTTCAGCGCCCAGTTGCAGCCCTCGGCCTCCTCCTGCGCTTCGGCCTCGTTTACGGCCTGCGTAAAGAAATACACGCCCACCTTCAGTCCCGCGTTGCGGGCATTGGTGAAGTGCTCTTCGAACATGGGGTCCTTGACCAAGTTTCCCGCAGCGCCGTAGCCCCGGTAGCCGATGCGGATGATAACGAAGCTCACGCCGGATTTTTTGATCTTGTTCCAGTCCAGCCCGGACTGATACTTGGACACGTCGATGCCAAAGGTCACGTTGTCCTGCTTTACGCCGTTGGCGTCAAAATAATACAGCTTGCCGTCAATGGAGCGCAGACCGGTGACCTTTTTGTTGGTGTCCTGCGCGTAGTAGTAGGTCTTGCCGTTCTCGGTGCGCCAGCCGGAGTACACCGGCTCTTCTTCCTTGTCTTTGGTGCCGAACAGCCAGTTGAACAGCCACCGGAAAAAGCCGTTTTCATCGGTCAGGTCGATGCACTGCGCTTCGGCATCCTCCAGCGCGCCGGAATCCAGTGCCTGCTGGATCTGCTCCGGGGTCAGCAGCACGCTGCCCTCCGGGGTGTGCTGGCTGGCGGTATCGTTCTGGGCGGTGCCGTCCGCTGCGGGAGCCTGCGGGTCCTGTGCGGCCAGCTCCGGGGTCTCCTCCAGCAGCAGTGTGGGAGAGTTTTCCTCTTCCAGTGCGGTATCCTCAGCGGGCTGCGCCGGTGTTTCCGGTGCTTCTGCGGTTTCTTCTGGTGCAGACGGGGCGGCTTCAGTGGTTTCCGGCTTTTCCGTCTGTTCCGGGGCGGGCGCAGTCTGCTGCGCAGTGCTTTCCGCTGCCTGTTCCGGGGCGGCGGCCGCTGTGCTCTCCGCTGCTGGAGCAGGGTCGGCTGCTGCCGGGCTGCTTGCCTGCGGCGTCCCGGCGGTGATGTGGGGCACGACCGCACCCACGGTCAAAGTTTCCGGCTGTGCAGACAGCAGGGTCGCTGCCCCTGCGCCGCCCACAGCCAGAACCAGCGCCATGGTCAGCGCTGCAACGGCTGCCGCCGCTTTGCGGCGGGCTGTGCCGGATCGGTCAAATCGTTTTTTCATCTGTCGTCTCTGCCTCCGAATCTCCCGGTGGTGCAGCGTAGCGCTGCCCGGGTCTTTGCCCCCTTGCCCGGGGCGGGCCTGCTTTTATTCCACGCCGCCCATGGATTCAGGATAAAAAGGACGGCGGATGATAACTTTACGCTTCCTCTAGTATACACCCGCACGCGGGGAGCAGTCAACGGCACAGCGGGCTTCTACACAAATTCTCCACCGGGGCAGTGTGTCGGAAAATGTTCCAAATGGAATACGTTCCGGCAGGGCAGAACATTGCACAAAGCCGAAATTTCACAATTTTTCCAGCAACCCCTTGCTGTCTTGACAGGTGTATGGTATGATACAGTGCATACGTTCGTAACCTTAACGATCTGTTTTGGATAGAAAGGCAAGTTTTATGTCGAAGCTGAAAGAATTTTTGGCGCGGAAGGATATCGTCATCTCTCCGCAGCGTTACCTCATTGACGCGCTGGGCGCAATGGCACAGGGCCTGTTCGCCAGTCTGCTGATCGGCACCATCATCAAGACGGTGGGTCAGCAGACCGGTCTTGCCCTGCTGGTGGATCTGGGCGGCTACGCCACTGCCATGAGCGGCCCCGCCATGGCCTGTGCCATCGGCTGGGCACTGCACTGCCCGCCGCTGGTGCTGTTCAGCCTGATCACCGTGGGCTACTCGGCCAATGCGCTGGGCGGCGCAGGCGGCCCGCTGGCTGTGCTCATCATCGCCATTGTGGCGGCAGAGCTGGGCAAGGCCGTGAGCAAGGAGACTAAGGTGGATATCCTTGTCACCCCGCTGGTGACCATCTTTGCGGGCGTCGGGCTGTCCATGCTCATCGCCGCCCCCATCGGTGCAGCCGCAAGTCAGGTGGGCACCCTGATCATGTGGGCCACCGAGCAGGCTCCGCTGGTCATGGGCATTCTGGTGTCGGTCATCGTGGGCGTGGCGCTGACCCTGCCCATCTCCTCCGCTGCCATCTGCGCCGCACTGGGTCTGACCGGCCTTGCAGGCGGCGCTGCCGTGGCAGGCTGCTGCGCCCAGATGGTGGGCTTTGCCGTGATGAGCTACAAGGAGAACGGCGTGGGCGGCCTTGTCAGTCAGGGTCTGGGCACCAGTATGCTGCAGATGGGCAACATCATCAAGAACCCCCGCATCTGGATCGCCCCCACGCTGGCCAGTGCCATCACCGGCCCGCTGGCTACCTGCCTGTTCCACTTTGAAATGAACGGCGCGGCGGTGTCCTCTGGCATGGGCACCTGCGGTCTGGTGGGTCAGATCGGCGTTTACACCGGCTGGGTCAGCGACATTGCCGCCGGTACCAAGGCCGCTATCACCCCCATGGACTGGGCTGCTATGGTGCTGCTGTGCTTTGTGCTGCCCGCCGTGCTCAGCGTGGTGTTCTGCGCGGTAGAGCGCAAGCTGGGCTGGATCAAGGAAGGCGATCTGAAACTGAACTAAATCGTTATAGTAAAACCACCGGAGCATCTGCGGATGCTCCGGTGGTTTGTTTGTGGGGGGACGAACTCCCCCAGTCACGGCTGCGCCGTGCCAGCCCCCTCTGGGATGGGGCCTTTGGCATGGTGGCACAGTTTCCGGCTAAACCGCAAAGTTTGCCGCTACCGCTGAAGCCTTCACCCCTTGGGGGGAAGGTGGCGCGCAGCGCCGGATGAGGGGTAATTTGCCGTAAGCTGCTGCTTGCCTGCGCCCTCATCCGTCTGCTCACTGCGTTCGCATCCACCTTCCCCCGACCGGGGGAAGGCTTTAGCGCACCCATAAGCTTTATGGTTTGACCGCAAACTTTACCGCCGCGCCAGAGGCTCCCTCCCCGAGGGAGCTGGCAAAGCCGTCAGGCTTTGCCTGAGGGAGTCCCCGCAAAACCCCATGGAAAAATACACTCAGATTGCATAAAAAGTGCATATATTTAAAAATATTTGTATAAAGATACAGATTGAACCAAAAGAAAAGCGAAACGGGCGCTATGTTTGGCAGTTTTTAGCATTGACGGAAAACCCGCGCTGCGTATAATAAAAGCATCAACCGCAAACGAAAGACAGAGGATGCGAAGGGAAATGCGCATCAGAGAACAAAAGTGTATTTTTATTAAAAGGAGCGCGTTTATCATGAAAAAGGAAAACATCAAAAAAGTCGTGCTGGCTTACTCCGGCGGTCTGGATACCTCCATCATCATTCCCTGGCTGAAGGAAAACTACAACAACTGCGAGGTCGTTGCTGTTTCCGGTGACGTAGGTCAGGGCACCGAGCTGGACGGTCTGGAAGAAAAGGCCAAGGCTACCGGCGCATCCAAGCTGTATGTGCTGGACCTGAAGAAGGACTTTGTGGAGAACTACATCTTCCCCACCCTGAAGTTCGGCGCTAAGTACGAGGACTACCTGCTGGGCACCAGCTTTGCACGTCCGTGCATCGCCAAGGCACTGGCAGACATCGCCATCAAGGAGGGCGCAGATGCCATCTGCCACGGCTGCACCGGTAAGGGCAACGATCAGGTGCGTTTTGAGCTGACCCTCAAGGCCCTGTGCCCGGATATGGCCATCATTGCTCCGTGGCGTGAGTGGGACATCGAGAGCCGTGACGAGGAGATCGACTACGCCGAGGCGCACAACATCCCCCTGAAGATCAACCGCGAGACCAACTACTCCAAGGACAAGAACCTGTG
>ENA-OWZP01000841-OWZP01000841.1-human-gut-metagenome-genome-assembly--contig:-NODE-841-length-10928-cov-9.193139_pt1 | contig 10928 bp, 9 predicted proteins | sample MGYA00249258_ERZ652111 | MGnify/ENA primary metagenome ERZ652111 (study PRJEB26925, sample SAMN05826993) | human gut metagenome | biome: ENVO:2100002; feature: ENVO:00000062; material: ENVO:00002003...
GGCTGAAGATAGATGCAACTACTGCCCATGACATAAAGTGGGGCAGATATATAATAGTCTGCAAAGTTTTCTTTGCAAAGAGATTTCCCATTTCATTTAAGAAGATTGATACGATAACCGCAGTGAAGGTCGTGATCAATAACTTCATGATACTCAGTTCCAATGTGTTCCTGAATGCACTCCAGAACGCATCGGTCTTAAACATACTGTAAAAGTGCTTGAGTCCCACAAAAGTAGGAGCACCTACGGGCTTGTAATCGTAGAATGCATAACGAATACCAAGCATGGGCCAGTAATACATGATCAAAATAAATATAAATACAGGCAGGAACATTACATAATAGCCTCTGTTATTCCAGATCCGGAGACCCAAAGGCTTGTGACGTACTTCTACGCCGGTGGATGTGGTGATTTTATTTTTCTTGCTCATACCATCCCTCTTCCTTTCAACTTCATCTCACACATTCTTTTCTCTCTAAAATATCCTGTCCCATGGGCTTTGTATCCCGATGGGACAGGATAATTATATCATATTTTGCAGCTTCCGCTACTCTATTACGGTCTCAATTACTGATTCAGTTCAGCTAAGCACTGATCAATGATACTGCCAACAGTGTCAACGTAGGTCTGCATAGCTGCATCTACATCGCCGCCATCAACTACTACAGAAGTGATAGCTGCCAGCTTAGCATCATAGATGGTACCGGACTCGTTGGTGTAGGTCTCAGAGGTAGGAGACTGAGGAGCATCCTTGCAGTTCTCGGTGAAGAACTTGTTGCCTTCTGCAGCCAGGCTGGAGATATCGTTAAAGCCGTTGTCCAGAGAGCAGATAACCAGAGCGGGATCCATAGCGTTCTTCTTCCATACGGAGTTAGGATCGTTAGGAGACTGCTTTAAGTGGAACTGACCATCTTCGTACTCGTAAGACTTCTCTTTTTCAGTACCTGCATTGATGGTGAAGCTTTCAGCCTTGGTAGACCAGTGAACATCCTCTGCACCGTAGGTCCACAGTGTCTGCACCTTGTCACCATCCATCATGGTCTCGATGAATGCATCGAAGATAGCCTGCTCACGGGAATTGTCTCCGTCACCGTCATCAATGATAACCCATACAGGAGCTTCTCTGTTCAGGTAAGCACCAACCTCAGCGATAGGAGCCAGCTCAACCAGCTTCTCATCTACGTTGTTCTTGATCAGGTTGTCGGTCAGAGTCTGATACCAGGAACCTGCCCAGTAAGTGAATACACCTGAAGAACCGGTCTGATCGTTAGAGAACCATTTCTCACGAGCGATCTTGGTGGAAGCGGTCAGGGTCTCAGGGTCGATAGCGCCATCCTTGTAAGCCTGCTGTAATCTTAACAGAGCTGCCTTGGTAGCATCGGTCTGGAATCCATCGTACCAGGTACCATTCTCATCCTGCAGGATTGCGGGATAAGCATCCTGCCAGAACTCAGGCAGATAGTTTACATAAGGAGCCTCGTTACCAATGAAACCAGCTGCGATAACACCATAGGTATCACCGGTTACGCCGTCGCCATCGGGATCTTCGTTGTGGAACTTTAACAGCATGTTGTAGTAATCATCATAAGTCTTGATGTCTTCAGCCTTCAGGCCAACTGCATCTAACCATGCCTGCTTAACGTAAGTAACACATCCATTACCATAGGTAGGAGCGAAGCCATACAGATGACCTTCCTCATCCTTCAGGTTCTCGTTGATCTCAGGCAGGATCAGGTGAGACTGGAATTTAGCGTTTGCATATGCTTCGGACATATCCCACAGCAGACCGGTAGGTGCATACTGCTTGAACATATCTGCACTCATGATCATTACATCAGGATAGTCACCGCCTGCGAACAGACGACCTACTGCATCGGTATAACCGGAGTGGTCTAACTGCTGGATGTTCATCTTAATAGGATGACCGATTGCTTCGGATACTGCATCATCCCACTGCTGAACGAATTCAGCCTGGCCGTTGTCAACGGTTGCGGTCAGAGTACCATTAACTACTACGTTAATCTCCTCCAGATTGTAAGCTTCGGTAGATGCTGCCTCGGTAGAAGCTGCTGCGCTGCCAGTTGCTGCGCTGTCGGTGGATGCTGCAGGAGCATCATTGCTGCTTCCGCATGCTGCTAAGGAAGCTACCATAGCAGATGCTAAAAGTACGGATAATACTTTTCTCTTCATTTCTTTCCTCCCTAAAAATTTGGAATCATGATTTGTCATGGGGTCATTCCCTTGACTTGACCTCACCTTACCATCCGTCACCGGGAAAAACAAGTTACAATTTTTGCGTTCGGGTGCAAATTTTGACCACCGATTCTGCAAACCCTTGATTTTACTGCATTCTTTGAAAGCACTTACATTTGATATTTTTAAATTTGAAAGGGGTTACATCTTGCTTCCTTTGTAAGTAACTGATACAATAGACATGGTTTATTCGGTATATTATCTAAAAAAATTGAGACACGGGAGTGATCATGAATGATTTTTAATAAAAAAGACACCCTTAATGATACAAATTATACAAGCCACAACAATACATTAATGCTGAAAATGGTAACCTCTTACAGTATTTTCCTGCTGATCATTCTGGTTTTGTTCATCTTTTTATACCGTTCTACGATAAATAACGCGCGTGATTCTTATGATCAGCAGAACGAGACAACCCTGATCAGCAATGCAGAGCTGTTTGAAAGCGATCTGAATATCATGGAAGTCTATTGCAGACAGCTTCTGCAGAACGACACTTTCCGGAAAGTCATGAATTATGAGAATACCTATTATCCTTTTACGGAAATGGGAAATGAATTGCAGAACTCTCTGGCTACCAATGTATATGCAGAAGCTCTTCTTCCGTTAAAAGAGTCCTTTGTCTATTTTCCGGAGACAGACTATGTATTGAATCCTACTTATTTTATATCCGCAAAGCGGTTCTATAGCTGGATCCAGAAGTATCCTTCTACCGAAAAAGAAATGTGGCGATCCTATATGACGGAACCGGAATACGAGAACCGCTTTCTTCCCATGGATCAGTTCATGCCAAATTACAGCGAAAAATACTATATGTATATCATCGACCTGAACGATCTCTATTATATGGATGCCAATGCGAAGGTCTGCTTTATCTTCGAACAGGATAAGATGGCGGATCTGTTCGACTGTGTTCAGATGGATGGTGATAATTTCCTGGCGGTGACCGCGGAAGATGACTCCACCGTGCTTACGATAAATACTCCGGACAGTATTTCCGCAGAAATGTTGGATTCTCTGGACTTTAATAAGGGATATGCAGAGGTCCGGATCGATGGACAGAACTTTACTTTGGGGAAATACGTTTCGGATAACACCAGTTATTCTTACTATTTCAGCTTCCCGCCCTACAAGGCGGCCGCCGGATTGGGTGGCACCCAGCTGCTTTTCATCTTTTTTGCCCTGCTGGCATTGCTTACAGGCGGCTGTCTGGTCTATTATTTCTCCCGCCGCAATGTCCGCCCGATCATTGAGCTTGGGCAGGAATTGCAGACCGCTGTGGAAGTACAGAAAAATCTGCAGGAAGTGGTAGACAGTCAGCGTCCGATCATCTGTACCTCCTATGTGAGACAGCTGTTATCCGGTACTGCTACTTCCGAGGATGAAGTTACCTACATGGAAAACTATCTGGGTATTGCGGATTCTTCTTATTATAATGTGTTGTACATCGTCTACTATAATAATTTCGGAGACAATACAGAAATCACTCTCCCCGGCGGCGTGGAATCCATGGAAGAACTGGAAAAGATCATCGAGACAGCACTGGAGAATTTCTTTGGTACACCGCTGTTCTATTTCAGCCCCTCGGACCGTACCTATTCCGTTTTGCTGCATTGCTCAGAGGAAGAAGAAAAGGATCTGATCCTGAAGATCAACAACTGCATCCTGCGTCTGCATGATTATCTGCTGGACACTTACGACATCTGGCTTTTCGCAGGTATCGGACGCAATACGGATTCCCTGATGAACGTATGGGAATGCTACCAGCAGGCCTCCGAGGCTGTCAGCTATACCACGAAGAACTATATTTTCTTCCCGTATGAATTCATTAAAAAGGATTCCAACGTGTTCTATTACCCGCCGGAGATTTCCACGAAGCTGATCCACTTCATCTCCACGGGCAATACGCCGCAGGTATTAGAGATGTTCAACCTGATCCATCAGGAGAATATCGAGGAACGTACCCTGCCGGTCAACCTGTTAAAATACCTACTGTCAGATATCCGTAACACTTTATTAAAAGCAAGATTTGCACTGCCCCAGGATGCGGATCCCGAAGCTGTAAAGGTACTGGATGAACGTTTCAATGAGCACCTTACCTTCAAATTGTGCGAAGATCTTGCCTTATCCCTGTGTAATCTCTTCGGCAATAAGGAGGATGACAATACGTTATCCGCTACCATTGAGAAATATATTAAGGAAAATTACAAGGACCCTTCCTTAGGGCTTAACAAGATCTCCGATGAATTCCAGATCTCAGAGAGCTATTTCTCCCATATGTTCAAGGAAAAGACCGGAGTCAACTTCTCCACTTATCTGGAGAATATCCGCATGACGGAGGCCGCAAGACTGATCAAAGAGACCGATATCAGTCTGAATGAGCTGTATATTGCTGTGGGATATAATAATTCCAATACTTTCCGGCGTGCCTTCAAGAAGGTATACGGAGTGACCCCCAGTGCCATGCGGGAAAAATAGAACAATCTCTTGATAGAAATGCACAAAGGAACAGCCGGGACATCTTCGGAGGATTTAATCCTCCAGAAATGCCTCGGCTGTTTTCATATCTTCCGGCGTTGTGATCTTAATATTCTGATAGGAAGCCTCTACCAGCTTCACTCTTGTCTCAGTAAACAGTTCCACCACGCTGGCATCATCCGTTACCTGAATGCCCTGTTCCTGCATTCTGGGAAGACGGCTTTTCAATCTCTCATATGCCTGCAGGATCAGGCTGGTCTCAAATACCTGCGGTGTCTGGATATTCCAGACGGTTCTGCGATCCGGGGTGGACAGGGCAAAACCTTCTCCGTCGCTGATCTTCACCGTATCCTTGCTCTGTACCGCCGCCACGCAGGCCTGATACTGTACGGCCGCTGCGTAGGTATCTTCTAATATCTTCTCTGTCAGAAAAGGTCTGGCTCCATCGTGAATGAACACATATCCGTGCTCATTGGGTACTTTCAACCGTCCGTCAGCGATCAGCTGCAGAGCCCTCCCAACAGACAGATACCGTTCCGCTCCTCCGGAAGTAATAATATTTACTTTGGTAAAATGATATTTTTGCACGATTTCTTCCCGGACATAGGGAATATCCTGCTCTGCCGTCACCAGAATACAGTCATCAATAATCCGGGATTTCTCCACCGCATGCAAGGCATACCAGATCAGTGGCTTTCCTTTTAACGGTAAAAACTGCTTCGCCACCGCCGACTGCATGCGGCTTCCGCTGCCCGCCGCAAGGATAATAGCGGTACATCTGGGCTTTTCCCCGTTCTCCTGAGGCTCCTGTCCGTTTTCCATCTCATTTTTCATGCTGTAATCTTCTGTCTCATTTCTGTCCTGTGCTACTCTGTCTACCATATTGTGTCTGTCTTTCCTTGAAGTCTTTTTTCGGTTCTTATCGCTCGCCCAGCTTTAAATTCGGCACCGCATTCAGATCATAACCGCTGCGGACACCCTTAATGTACTCGTAATAGCCGGCCACACCGATCATCGCCGCATTATCGGTACAGAAAATGGGGGAGGGATGATAAAATGCTATGTTACGTTTTCCGCATTCTTCCTCAAACGCTGCCCGCAGGGAAGAATTCGAAGCCACGCCGCCGGCAATGGCAAATTTATTCAGTCCATAAGCCTTCACTGCATGGAGGGAATGGCTCACCAGCACATCTACGACTGCTTTCTGGAAGGAAGCAGCCACATCCGCCTGATTAATCTCTTCTCCCTTCATCTGGCATCCGTTCAGATAGTTCAGCACTGCGGATTTCAGACCGCTGAAGCTGAAATCATATTCATTCTCCGCCACTGCTGCTCTGGGGAAGTGGATGGCATCCGGATTGCCCTCCTTCGACACCTTGTCAATCTTGGGACCGCCGGGATATCCCAGTCCGATGGCACGAGCCACCTTGTCAAAAGCTTCTCCCGCCGCATCATCTCTGGTCCGTCCGATGATCTCATATTCACCGTAATCCTTGACCACCACCAGATGTGAGTGGCCGCCGGACGCCACCAGACAGATAAAAGGAGGCTCCAGTTCTTTATTCTCAATGAAGTTGGCACTGATGTGTCCCTCAATATGATGTACTCCAACCAGGGGAATTCCGGTAGCAAAACTGATTGCTTTTGCCTCAGATACACCCATCAGAAGTGCTCCCACCAATCCGGGACCATAGGTCACCGCAATGGCGGTAATGTCTTCCAGCGTCACATGTGCATCGGCAAGCGCCTGCTCAATGACCTGATTGATCTTCTCGATATGTTTGCGGGATGCGATTTCCGGCACCACACCACCGTACAGGGTATGTAATGCAATCTGTGAGGAAATGACGTTGGAAAGCACTTCCCTGCCGTTTTTCACCACAGAAGCCGCTGTCTCATCACAGGAGCTCTCAATTCCCAGAATATAAATATCTTTTTGTTTTTCTGTCTCTGCCATTTTTCTGCCTACTTTGCTTTTAATTATTCTCCTGCTGTTCCAGACTGTCATTCAACTGATCCGCCGTCTCCCAGCCGTAGATCCTCCATTTGCGGTTTTCATCCCTGCGAAGCAGATATACCAGCATGGTGGAACTCTTTTTTCCGTTTTCCGTCATGCCATAGCCACAGGCAATCCGGGCAAAAGAATATCCGTCTGCTGTATAATAGTCCACATTGGTGCTGGACGCAAGAGAAACACTTGTTATTTTTCTCTTATTGTCCTTATAGTTCTTAACCTCTCCCTGTAATCGGGTCAGATAGGTATCTTCTTCGTTATTTGCCCGGAGTTCCTCATCGAACAGCTGAAGGGATTTCCTGCCCAGTTCCTGGAGCTCCTCCGTGGTACAGTCTTCATTGTAGAAGCATTTGATCAGATCATTGTAATATCTGATTACTTCCTTAGGTGTCGCAGGATAATTATTGGTCAGATCTCTGGAGAGTGCCGTATCCACCTCTGACATAATGGCCTCCTGCTGTTCTGTCCTGCTTTTTCCCGACAGATACGAATAATATCCCACTACCAGGACAATGAGGAAGATCAGGAAAACCGTAATTTTCGTCATCGACGTGTTGTTTTTTTTCATATTTTCCTACTTCCCTTCATCAAAGTTCAATTCCATGGTCCAGCCGTCCTTTGCCGCATAAGCTGCGGGGAAAATCTTCCGGACATCATCCATGAATTCCTCAGGTCTCGTCATAGAAGGGCTGTAATGTGTCAGCCACAGTTTCGGTGCCCCCACTTCTTTTGCGATCTTCGCCGCTTCGTACATTGTCATGTGCTTATGTTCTCTGGCTTTGACCAGCTTGTCGGGTTCGCCATACATTCCTTCCAGAATCAGCAGATCCGCTCCCTGGGCATTCTGACGGATGCTTTCAGTAGGACGGGTGTCTGTACTGTAGGTCACCTTCAGGCCCTTTCGTTCCGTTCCCAGTACCATATCCGGAGTGAAGACTCTTCCGTTTTCCTCCAGAGTCTCCCCCTTTTGCAGACGGCTCCAGAATTTCATGGGGATATCCTGCTCCAAAGCTCTGTCCTTATCAAATCGACCCGCACGGTCAATCACCATACTGTACCCATAACAGAGCACATTGTGGTTCACTTTGAAAGCTTCCAGACGGAATCCTTCAAAAGAAAATGTCTGGGCATTCTCCGTGATCTCCATGCATTTTACTTCAAAAGGAAGCTCCGGTGCGATCACCCGCAGGGAAGCCACCACTTTGGCAAGTCCCCTGGGCCCGATCAGGAGCAGCGGTTCCGTGCGCTCTGCATTTCCCATGGTCAGAAGCATTCCCGGAAGACCGCTGATATGATCTGCGTGAAAATGGGTAAAGCAGATAATGTCGATGGGGTTCGGGCTCCAGCCTTTTTCCCTCATGGCAATCTGGGTGCCCTCTCCGCAGTCGATCAGAATACTTTTCCCGTTATAGCGCATCATCAGGGAGGTCAGCCATCTGTAAGGCAGTGGCATCATTCCTCCGGTTCCCAATAAGCAAACGTCTAACATCTTTCCTCGCAATCTTGCCTAAGCAGCATCTTTTTGTTCTTTCTGTCTATAAAAGCTCTGTCTCCGGCATTTCTTCCACCGGAACGGCAAACGTATGGATCCATTTGTCATAGCAGTCTTCGCACAGGTCAAACTTGTGTCTGAGCCCGTCTTTCCTGCTGAAATAGCCAAATCTCACATCTGCGGCGAAACATCCTTCACGGACGATTTCATTTTCTATCTTCAACTCCTTGCCGCAGCCGTTACAGATTACCTGCTGTAATTTACCGTTTTCTTCTTTTCGCATCCTGTTTCCACCTTTCTGACTGTAAATGTTACCTTTTGACCCTGGCATCATTATAATGGATAATCCGCCGGAAAAGTGATGGTAATACTTGTTAACGGCGCCACATGATCATGGCATCCTCTGTCGGTTTTTCATAAAATTTCGGGCGGATCCCCTCGGAGACAAAACCGAATTTCTCATACAAGTGGATGGCCGGTGCATTGCTCACTCTGACTTCCAGCGTATATGCTGTGATCCCGCGCTCATTGCCGAGGCGTAACAACTCTTCCAGCATTTTGCCGCCAATGCCCAGATTTCGATATTCCGGTGCTGTCACCACGTTGTCGATATTGCCCTCATGAAAACTGTCCGTCAGCCCGGCGCAGCCCGCGATATGACCGTCTGCCTCCGCCACGACATACAGGCAATAATCTCTCGTCAGAAGTCCTCTGAAATCTTCCGCCAACCATGGCATGCTGAAGGACGCAGCTTCGATCCGGCTCAGTTCTTCGATATCCGTATTCTGTAACTTACGAACTTCTATTTTCATGCCTGTGCCTCTTTTGCAGCCTTCTCCTGTTCCTCTCGTTCCCGCTCTGCCTGGCTCTTACGCAGGTATTCGGGTTCATGCTCCGCTGCGGTCACCGTTCTGCCATGTGCATAGTAGACAGCTCCCAGAGAAGCCACACTGGCAGCACGCTGACGATTATTTGCAGCCGGAGCAAAGGAGCAGGGAACCTTCAGTTTCTGTAAGATCTGTTCCCTGTAGACCGGAACGCCGTCTCCTAAGAAGATCACTTCCCGTCCCAGACGGTTTAATTCCTCCACCAGCTCGTCCACGGCAATAGCGCACTGCTCTTTGATACTGTGCATCACAAGTTGATGTTCTGAGCTTTCCTTTTCCGGGATCTCCTCTTTACAGAACTCATAAATTCCGGTATATACCTGATTCCTTCTGGCATCCATGATGGGACATACCAGCTTGTCCGTTCCCCAGAGGTTAAAAGCCAGTCCCTCCAGTGTCGGGACCTCTACCAGCGGAAGGTTCAGTGCCAGTCCCAGTCCCTTTGCCGTAGCCGCCCCGATCCGAAGTCCGGTAAAAGAACCAGGTCCTGCGGAAATGGCAATCGCATCAATGGTATGCAGATCCAGATCGATCATCTGCCGGATCTCATCCAGCATGGGTAATAATGTCTGGGAATGTGTTTTCTTGTAATCCGTGGTGTATTCCGCGATCAGGACGTCATCCTCCACGATGGCGGCGCTGGCCACCAGTCCGGAACTGTCCAAAGCTAATATTTTCATACTGTAGTCCTCTCCTCAATCGTGATCCGGCGGTAATCAAAGCCTTTCTCCAGATCCTTTTCTATGGTCACCTGCCTGTAATGTTCCGGCAGGATCTCTTCGATCAGATTCGCCCACTCGATCAGGCAAAGTCCTTCCCCGTAAAAACAATCCTCATAGCCAATCTCCTCCATCTCCTCCACATCGCCAATACGATAGACATCAAAATGGTAAAAGGGCATACGTCCTTCCTCGTAGATCTGCACAATGGTAAAGGTCGGGCTGTTCACCGGCTCCGTGATTCCGAGGCCATCTGCCACACCTTGGGTAAATACGGTCTTGCCTACTCCCAGATCACCGATCAGCGTGTAGACCTGTCCGGGAAGTGCTTCCCTGCCGATCCGCTGTCCCAGTGCAAAGGTCTCTTCCGCACTGTGGGTCTCTATAATCTCTTTTTTGCATTCTCTGTTATCTGCTGAATCGCCTGTTGTCATTTTCCTTACGCTTTCTATTGTTACATGTTACGTGTTACGGTTATGCAGTTACTGTTACTTTTTATACAATTCGTAACTATTCGGAGCCATGCAAAACTGCGTTCTGCGAATGCCTGCATACAGACAGATAAGCAGTTTTATATGGCGAAGTAACCACATGCTCTATTCTTCTGCTGTATCCATGCATCTAGCTGCGGATCTTCACTTTTGTGGGCGGCATATGGGTGGAAATCATTTCAATAACGTCCGTTGTCTTATCCTGCATCTGACTTTTAGGAAAAATTGTTGCATTATTTTTCGCCGTATACACAATGATGCTGCGTCCGGTGGATACCGCTTTCAAGCAATCCTCCCATTTCTGACAGGTGGAGCTGTCCCCCTGGGAGATGGTAATGCCGTTCTCATCCAACACATAATGCAGCGGTTCCTTGAAGACCGGATTGTTTACTGCCTGCTGTTTGCTCTTGATATAGAGTGTCCATGGGAGATATAACAGAATCACCACGCCAAGAATCAGATAGATCCAGTACTGTCTCGAGATACCCACGATCACGCCCAAAGCTCCAATCACTGCTCCCAGAAGTCCGGACACACTGTTGTAGCCTGTCTCTTATACACATCTCCGAGCCCACGAGACCCTAAGACATC
>ENA-OWZP01000861-OWZP01000861.1-human-gut-metagenome-genome-assembly--contig:-NODE-861-length-10797-cov-9.242134_pt1 | contig 10797 bp, 8 predicted proteins | sample MGYA00249258_ERZ652111 | MGnify/ENA primary metagenome ERZ652111 (study PRJEB26925, sample SAMN05826993) | human gut metagenome | biome: ENVO:2100002; feature: ENVO:00000062; material: ENVO:00002003...
ATTACAACCATTGTAGGACAGAACAAAAAACTATCCTATCACGCTTGTAGGGGCTTGGCGAAATTTCTGTTCGCAAGCTCACAGAAATGCGACAGCCCGCTCGAAGTGACGAGGTTTGAATTTACCATAAAGTCATGCAGATGTACAAAGACGTGCGAGGGGGTCGGGACGTCGGATTTCTGCAAAGCAGAAATTGCGCCGCTCCCCTACAATTCTGAAATTATAACAAATTCTGAACACGGGCGAAAGCTGTTCGCCCCTACAGTTATTTGGGCAAGTCCTACCACCGCAAAATCGCTTCGCTCTTTGCGTATCTACATTGCGCTTAGGGCTAGAAAGGCGGTGCAGATTCAATTCTCCGATATCACTTTCATCTAATATCTAACTTCTATATGCTATTTTTCATTAAATCTGCACCTTGTCGGCTGTCGCCGATTGAGGCTTTGCCTCAAACTCCACAATGGGCTTTGCCCCTTGACCCCACAAGCCCTCTAGCGCCGGGCTTGAGCGTGCGCTTTATCTCTCGCTTCGCTCGGTGCTTTATTTTACTTTATGCTTGCAATTTACTTTGGTCTGCTATGCTCATTCCTCATTTCTCATTCCTCATTCCTAATTCCTCACTCCTCACTCCTCACTTAATCCACTCCTCACTTAGCTCCTACTGTATCCTTATATTATTCAAACAATCCACCTTACTAGGCGTTGAACAGCTCGTCAACGATATTGCAAACAGCAGGTCTGTGCAACCCACTTCTTTACAAAAATCAATAGCGTTTATATCAAAATATCTGAAATCACAAACATAGATTTTTGAGAAGCCATGGGTGAAAAATGGTATCAGAGCATTTCCAAAGCTGTCTTTGAACACCACAAGCACTCTGCCATTGTCCACGCCCGTGTCTATCTCTGCTATCTCCTGATCCACGTTGAGTATCGCAGAATAACAGTTCACGCCCTCTGCATAGTCAAAAAACAGCGTAGACTCCACAGGGTTTTTAAACTCCGTATCATAATACTTTACCGTCAAATCATCATTATTGTCAGGCTTATAGTAAATGAACTTGTCAGGATATTTTTTCAACTCACTGTTGTAATTGCTGTAAGCATACATCGTTCCCACAAAGCCGTCTATCTCCCATTTATCGTAGGTATCAAGGTCTGGAAAATCTATTCCCGACTGATCGGCAAAAACCTGCGCCGCATAATATGCTCCCAAAGGCTGCCAGTGATGATCCGTTCTTGAGTAGATATATTCCTTTGTATGCTCAGCCAGAGCGTCATAAACATCAGTGTTGATTATTCCGTTAAGACCTGCGGCAATGTTGTCGATATTGTCTTTCTGATCTGAAACAGCGTCCTTGAGATTGTTCGGCATATAATAAGCCGCCGAAGTCGGGATAGACATATTGTATACGTTCACGCTGTCCCCAAGGTCAGCCTTCCATTTGTTTATGGTGTTCGCATACTTGTCGCCGTTCTCGAACGTGCCATAGTATGCACCCATTGCACGGACGTTTTCGCCCTTGCCGGATACTATAACGTCACCCTCCCACTGACCGTCGTCAAGATTGTCAGGCACGTCAACTACCTTTTCGCTTTTCGTTGATTTTTTCGTAGTTGTGCTTGTGTCGGTGGTCTTTGTATCCGCAGTGGTGGTGGTCCTCGAACCTGTAAAAGCCGTTACAGTTGTTGTTTTTGCGATCTTATCCTGATCCAGCTCTTCTTTTTCCACCGTTTTGAAATCGCCCGTTATAACAGTATCGTTGAGCTTTATTCCAAGCATATTCGTGAAATCAGAGCAGAAAGATTTAAGCTTTTCTCTGTTTGGAACAGTGTCGGTAAAATATTCGGTTATTCCGCTTGTGAAGTCACCGTCAAAATATGATGACAGCGAAAATTTCGGAAAAGTCGCAAGGTTTCTGTTTTCTGACTGTATAAAACCGCTTTCACGCTTCATCACAAGCAGTGCCGCAAACACGCCGAAAACAATAAGCAGACAAACAACAGAATTTATAACATTAAACTCCAGCTCGTGAATATTGTTTTTCTTAGCCTTTTCACGTTCCTCACGACGTTTTTTTGCCTTTTCGATGCCTTTTCTGTAAGCTTCCTCTGCCTTGGCGTCGCTTTCTTCTTTTTCCACAGGATCAGGTTTCGGCTCAGATTTAGACTCAGCCTTTTTTTCAGCTTTCCTGACAGGCTCCTGCTCTTTCTGAACAGGCACTCTGACATTTATTGTCGTCTCTACCCTGCTTGGCTTCTGAGCATTCTCAGGCTTTTTCTCAGGGCTTCTCTTGTCGATTATCTCGACCCTTTTTCCTGCGATAACAGGGCCTTTATCCTGTGCCGCTGCGTCATATTCCCTATAATAGCTGTCAGGAATCTTCAGCACGAAATTCTTCTTATTCGGCAGCTTTTTCACAGTTCCGTCTGCTGAAACTGCCACAGATATCTCTTTTTTAGTGCCATTTATGTGATTTTTCTCTTTGGAAAATGGGATAATGACCTCATTATCAGAAGCCTTTTCCTCAGCATTTTTCTCCTGAGCTTTTTGTACAGACTGAGAATTTTCAACTTTTTCAGCTTTTTTCTCAACTTTTTTCAATGCTTCTTCATTATCATCATCAGTATTTAGCCATACGCTTTTCTTTGGCTTCAAAACAGGCTCGTCCGTCCAAATGCTGTGGCTGAGAGCCTTGTTTTTTCTGACTATCTTTTCCACTATCTCGTCATGGACAGTGGAGCTTTTCTCCGTTTCGTCAACTTTTGCCATGCTGACAGTTTCAGGCTTTTTCTTTTCCTCGCCTATAGGCTTTCCACCGAAAGTAACGCTGTCAAGATACTCTGTATAGGCTTCTGAAAGAGCCTTTGTATCAGGCAGTTTGAAGTCCTTTTCAAAATCTTTATTATTTGCCATACTCTTTCACCTGCCTAAAATCTGAAATACAAGAACGGATTGTTTGTTGTGTTCACAAGCAGAACGCTTGAAAGAACAAGTATCGCCGCATTGCATAGGATACCTGCTGACTGCATAAAATAGGCTGTACTCTTTGCAGAGAGCGCCTTTTCTTTGATCTTTGGTATAACAGGCATTGTGAAAAGCACTGCCACTGCAAAAAGCCAGATATTGTTCATGAAAAGGTGCTGTGTAACTGTGTCGGTCAGCTTGTTTCCATTTGCTCCAACAAGTGCCTTGAAGAACGTACCCAGCGAGCCGAGGTTCTCAAAATAGAATATTCCGAAGCCTATGAAAATAACAAGCTTTGTATAGATATGTGCAAGGGGTACAGGCATTTTCTTCATGCGCTTTTTGCCTATGAGCATTTCAAAGAATATGAACATTCCATAGTAAAGTCCCCAGAAAACAAAGTTCCAGCTTGCGCCGTGCCAAAGTCCTGTGCAGAACCATACAAGGAAAAGTCCTCCGTATTTTCTTCTTTTGCCGAAGATAGGGAGATAAAGCACATAATCTCTGAAAAATGAGCTAAGGGAGATATGCCACCTCTGCCAGAACTCTGAGATATTTTTGCAGATAAAAGGATATTTAAAGTTCTCATCAAAGTGGAAGCCGAATATCCTGCCAAGACCGATAGCGATATCTGAATAGCCTGAGAAGTCAAAATAATACCACAGACCCACAAGAATTGCGCCAAGCCATGTGCCTGCCACAGAGAGGGTCTTTATATTTTCATAGCCGTTTGAAGCAGAGCCGAAAAGGGCTGTTACAATGGTGCTGAGATTATTTGCGATTATGACCTTTTTGCCAAGTCCGAGGATTATTCTTGAAAAGCCGTCGGAGATATCCTTGGCGGTGGTCTTTCTTTCGTTTATCTCCTCGCCGATAACAGAGTATCTTACGATAGGTCCTGCAACGAGCTGTGGGAACATGGATACATACAAAAGAAATCTGCCGAAGTTTTTCTGCGGCTTGACCTTGCCCCAATAGCAATCGACGGTATAGGAAATAGTCTGGAACGTATAGAAAGAGATACCGATAGGCAAAACGATATTAGGCACCGGTATGCCTAGACCGAACCAATTGTTGAGATTTTCCACAAAGAACGCTGTATACTTGAAACCGAACAGCACCCCAAGGTTAAAGACAAGCGACCATGCAAGCGCCGCTTTTGCCTGCCAGCCTTCGGGGTGTTTTTCTATCACCCGACCATTTATGTAGTCCACAAGGGAGGAAACTATGAGGATACTAACCCAGACAGGCTCACCCCATGCGTAAAAGATAAGTGAAAACACCACCAGCACTGCATTTCTTATGGCTGTACTGCGTGTGATAAAATAACATATCAGGCACACAGGCAGGAAAAAATACAAGAAAAATAGATCTGCAAATACCACAACAAAACTCCTAACAAAAATTGATAAAACAGCCATTGTCGGCTTATTCCGACAAAAGGCGATACACATTTAAGTATATCACTGAACACTCTAAAAGTCAATTAAAATAGAGGCCTGCGGAAAGTTTTTCGGTTATGCACAAAAAAAGCCGCACAAATTGTACGGCTTAGAATAATATGAAAATTTATTCTTTACAAATTGAAAGGGCAAGCACAAACGGGACGTCGGATCTCTGCAAAGCAGAAATTGCACTGTTCCCCTACAATAACATTGATAGTATTTATCAATACTTTATTTTCAGGGTCTTGCCCGGAACGCTCACGCCGTCTGACAGAGTGATAGGGAGCTTTTGCTCCTCAGAGAAGCCGATAGTTTCGCCGTCTTTAAGCTCAACGCCCTCAGAAAGCACATACTCGGAGATAGAAAGCAAAAATCCAAGCAGATCGTTAGGCTGTTTTGGAGAGTCAACTATCTCCATTTCCTCATATCCGAAAAATCTCATGCCTGATGTGAAAGCGCAAAGACCTGTTTTAGCAAGATACATACCTGTGTAGATAAGAATAGGCATCGGATACTCGCCGTCTTTGATAGTTTCGGCAAAGTTCACATAGAAATTTTTCTCATAAACTGTCGGGTCTTTATAGATACCGATAGCGTTATCGAGCTTGAGCAGAGAGCTTGCCACCTTTGCAAAGAGGATAGCCTGTTCAACAGCGCTTGTTTTATTCATTACAGCGAGCATAACGTGCGCCTGATGCTTAGCGACCTCGTTTGCGCCCTCTTTCCAGAGAATGTTATACTTTGCCGCATTTTCAGCTTCCTTGTTAGGAACTGGGTTAGGCATAAGTGAGCAAGCGACCACCATATCGCCAACCTTGAATACCATAGCGTTGTCTTTTACATCGTCCTGCGGAACGATGTTCCAATCGTCTTTCAGAAACTTTTTAAATCTGAGCCAATCCATGTTAGCATCTGTGTAGAGAACGAAGCCTGCAAGGACGTTGCCTTCCTTTTTATCGTCCTTGTTTTCCTGAACGTTTTTGTTTTCTTCTGACATTTTGTTACCTCCATAAGATAAAGTCTGTTGAAGTCATTATAGCACACTTAGGGAGAAAATGCAACAGGGGGAGGTAAATGAGGAATGAGGAGTGAGGAATGAGGAATTATGGTATCGCCTGCGGCGATGATTTTTTTGTCCTTTCTTTATCTCCCTTCCCCTTAATAATTTGTATACCATGTACCTGCACAAAAACGCCGTTCCGACTTCTCGTCAGAACGGCGTGGTTATTATTCTGTTACCGCTGTTTCCTCAGCCTGCTGTGTTTCAGGCTCGTTGAAAGGCAGCTTCACTGTTATGGTCGTGCCTTTTTCCGGTTCGCTTTCAAGGGATATCTCACCGCTGTGATATGCGACTATGTGCTTTACTATAGAAAGCCCTAAGCCTGTGCCGCCTATCTTCTTGGAACGGCTTTTATCAACTCGGTAAAAACGTTCAAAGATTCGGCTTTGATGTTCGTCGGATATGCCTATGCCTGTGTCGCTGAACACTGCCACGGCTTTGCCGTCCTCTATGCCGACCGTTACATTCAGGCTTCCGCCCTCATGATTGTACTTTATGGCATTGTCCATGAGATTTAAAAACAGTTCGGTGATGTAGCTCTGATTGCCGTATATCTGAACAGGTTCGCCCTCAATGGTCATTGTGACCTCTCTATTATCTGCCTTGTGACGGAGTATCTCCTCTACGTCATGGGCGGTTTTCAGCAGGTCTATCTTATCGTTTAAAACGTGTTCCTGCTCCTCTATCTGGGAAAGCCTGATAATATCGTTTATAAGATACAAAAGTCTTTCGCTTTCACGATATATCATACCGCCGTATTTCTTCACGTCCTCTTCCTTTGTGAAAATGCCGTTTTCAAGAAGCTCGCCAAAGCCTTTTATGGTGGTAAGCGGAGTTTTAAGCTCGTGAGATACGTTGGCTGAGAAGTCACGGCGTATCTGCTCGCTTTGTATCTCCTCTGTTACGTCAACAAAGAAGATTATGATACCAAAATCAAGGGTATTTTCGCTGTAGACCTTATTTGCAAAGGTACGGTAAAAACGGCTTTTTTCTGTGATGATACCTTTTGCTGCACCGCTTTCCTTGGCTTCTTCAAGCAGACCTATTATCTGCTGATCGTTTGTCATATGGTTTATCTTGGTATGCTCCGTAGGGTCAAAGCTGTTGCCGAGAATTTTCAAGGCGCTCTTATTTACCGAAAGCACTGTCATGTCCTCGTCAAGAAGTATCATGCCCTCAACCATATTTTCAGTGATAAGTGATATTTTTTCTCTCTCTGCCTTTATTTTATTCATGTTCTTATGTATTCGTCCCATAAGAACGTCTGCATTTTTTATGATAGGTTCAAGTTCTTCATAAGGCGTTTCAAACTGACCGATATTCTCGTTCCTCAGATCAAGCTGTTTTACAAGGGAATTTATCGGCTTTATCATGCTTTCTGAAAGCTTTATGGAGATTATGGTGGTGATAAAGATTATTCCTCCTGCGAACACCACCAGCATTGGTATCACTGCAAGGAACACCCCTGCAAGGTTTGCCTTATCTGTAGAAAATCTCAGCACACCGCCGTTATACTTTATGGCATAATAATATGTAGTATATCCAAGAGTTTTGGAAAATCTTGTGGCTTCGCCCTCGCCATTTGCCATAGCCTTTTTGAACTCTTCACGGTCTGAGTGGTTTTCCATTTTGGCGGGATCTGCTTCAGAGTCATATTTTACACTGCCCTGTGCGTCGATGAAGGTGACACGGACATCATATTCTACTGATCTTTCCAAAATATCAGCCATTTCTGAGGGTTTATTGTTTCCTGCGGCAACGAGCTTTGCAGCGGATTTAAGCTCATTTTTAGTGAAACGCTGATAGGTAGAATATCCAAGAGAGCCTGCTACTAAAAGGAAAAACAGCACTGTACATGAAACAAGTATCGTCATGACTTTATAGAGTTTTTTCTGCATATGCTGTTCCTCCTTATCTGAAATTTTTTATATTTTATAGCCTACGCCACGGACTGTTTTGATAAGATCCGTACAGCCTGCGGCTTCAAGCTTTTGTCTGAGGGTCTTGATGTGCATATCAACAGTTCTTGTTTCCCCTGCAAACTCATAGCCCCAGACCATTTCCATAAGCTTATCACGGCTCACGGCTATGGACTTATGGCGCATAAGATACATCAAAAGCTCAAATTCCTTATAGGTCAAAACGACCTCCTGACCGTTATATGTACAGGTACGTCTTGATGCGTCAAGGGATACGCCCTGTTCTTCTATGACATCAGCTTCGGCGTTCTGCTTGCCTGCACGTCTTAAAACGGCTTTTATTCTTGAAAGCAGTTCCATTACGCCGAACGGCTTTGTTATATAGTCGTCTGCGCCCATTTCAAGACCTGACACCTTATCAAGCTCGCTTGATTTTGCGGTAAGCATTATAACAGGAACGTCCTGAGTGTGGCTGTCTTTTTTGAGCTTTGAAAGTATGGAATATCCGTCCTCGTCAGGAAGCATTATGTCAAGAAGCACCAGCGAAGGCTCTTTGTTTCTTATCTCTTCATAAAACGGTTTTGCTTTTGGAAATGCTTTCACCTCATATCCGCCTGATTTAAGTGCGCAGGATATAAGCTCTCTTATTCCGTCATCGTCTTCTACACAATATATAAGTGCCATAGATCTTACCCCTTTTCGTTAAAACTCTTTAGCAGGCAGAGCGTATTTCTCGCTGTAGCGCTTGACCTGTCCGTCAAAGCCCTCGCCTGAATTTTTAAGCATCTGAACATACTCGTGGACGTCAAAGCTTTCGTCATTTTCCTGTATAAGGCAGACCGCTATATTTGAGCAATGGTCTGAAACTCGTTCCAAATTTGTGAGCAGATCGGAGAACACAAAGCCCATTTCTATGGTACACTCGCCTGTCTGAAGCCTTTTTACATGGCGGTTTTTAAGCTTTGTTCTTATCTTATCTACCACTTCCTCAAGCGGTTCAACTCTTGTGGCAAGCTCCAGATCGTGCTTTTCAAAGGCTTCCATGGCGATATCCAAAACATCTCTTACGGCACTGCACATGACTTTTACTTCGGCTGTTGCCTGTGATGTGAAATTCAGATCCTTCTGCTGTTTTTCCTCGGCAACGGACACCATATTCATGGCATGGTCGGAAATACGCTCAAAGTCGCCTATAACATGAAGTATAGTTGAAACTGACTGAGAATCCTTTGCAGAAAGATCTCGGCTCGAAAGCTTTACAAGATATGTGCCGAGTCTATCCTCATAGAGGTCAACGGCTGCTTCATTTGCGGCTATCTGCTCTGCCTTTTCCTTATCGTACTTATCGACGCAGATGCTCATTGCCATGTCTATGCTTTCTTTTGCTATCTCACCCATGCGGTTTGTAAGCTCTCTGCACTTTTCAACTGCAAAAGACGGTGACTGGAGAAATCTTTCGTCAAGAAGCTTGAACTGCTCTTCGATATTGTCCTTATTTCCCTCCCCCTCTTTGTCTTTGACAGTGAGGTAGGCAAGCTTTTCAAGGACTTTGATAAATGGCAGAAGCACGATAGATGTTGACAGGTTGAATATAGTATGCACAATAGCTATCTCCTTTGCGCCCACAACTCCGTCAACGAACGAGAAGCCGATAAAGGCATTGAGCAGATAGAAAACTGTAAGGAAAAGCAGTGTTCCTATTATATTAAAATAGAGGTGGACAACTGCAACACGCTTTGCGTTTTTGCTTGTGCCTATTGATGAAAGCAGTGCTGTTACGCAAGTACCTATATTCTGTCCTAAAATTATAGGAAGCGCTGAGCCGAAGGTTATTGCACCTGTGGCTGAGAGAGCCTGCAAGATTCCCACTGACGCTGAGGACGACTGAATGATAGCGGTAAGAAGTGCGCCTGCAAGAACGCCCAGAATAGGGTTTTTGAACCAGAGAAGCACTTCTGCGAACTCAGGAACGTCTTTAAGAGGTGCGACTGCACCGCTCATTGAGTCCATTCCGAACATGAGCACTGCAAAGCCTACGAGTATAGATGCGATATCCTTTTTCTTATCGTTTTTTGAGAATGTCAGCATTGCAACGCCTATTATCGCAAGGATAGGCGAGAACGAGGACGGCTTGAGCATTTTTATAAGAAAGCTGTCGCCGTTAAGTCCTGACAAAGACAATATCCACGCTGTTACGGTAGTACCGATATTTGCGCCCATTATAACGCCTATGGCGGAATGGAGCTTCATGATGCCTGCGTTTACAAAGCCCACCAGCATTACTGTGGTGGCTGAGGAGGACTGAATGACCGCTGTTACAGAAAGTCCAAGCAACATTGCCTTGATAGGGTTTGAGGTGAGCCTTTCAAATATTTTTTCAAGCTTTCCTCCTGCGAGTTTTTCCAGCCCGTTACCCATTACATTCATTCCGTAAAGGAACATTGCAAGACCGCCTATAAGGGTCAGAACATTAAAAATCGTCATACTGACACTCCCTGATAATAATTTTACACTATTGTTACAATGTTTACAATGAACATTATACAACATAATTGTAAAATAACAAATCAGACTGAGTAAAATCTGAGTAAAATCGTACAAGAAGAGCAAAAAGGCGGTATTTCCGCCTTTTATAATGATATTTTACATGATCCTTTCTGTTTTATGGACGCCTGTTACGGAGAATACCACCCATTCTGCGATATTTACCGCATGGTCGCCGATACGCTCGAAGTATTTTGCCACCATGAGGGTATCTATAGCTTTTTCGCCGTTTGCTTTATCGGCTGCTATCTCGTCGATTATCTTATCCTTGGTCTTTACAAAAAGCTCGTCTATTTTATCGTCAGAGCTTATGACCTTTCGGGCGAGGTTCTCGTCGTCGTTCACATAGGCGTCGATAGCGTCGTTCACCATTTGTGTGGCGGCTCTTGCCATTTCACTGATGTCGCTAAGATCCCATTTCTGCTTTTTCTTTATGAGCCGGATATTCAGATCTGCAATATCTGCTGACTGATCGCCAACACGCTCGATATCGGTTATCATTTTAAGTGCAGCGGACACACGTCTGAGATCCTCGGCAAAAACAGGCTGCTGCTGCAAGAGCAGGTTAAGACAGATCCTCTCTACCTCACGCTCCGCCTCGTTTATCTTGGCGTCAAACTCCACCGTTTCACGGGCAAGCTTTGTATCCTGCTCTTCAAGAGATTTTATTGACATTGCGATTATCTGCTCTGTCATTGCTGCCATAGAAAGCAGCTTTTTGTTAAGCTCGCTGAGCTTATTGTCAAAATTCGCACGCATAGATATTTCTTCCTTTCACCTATATTTCCAAAGCGTTTATCCGAAACGTCCTGTGATATACTCGAGAGTTTTCTGTTCCTTAGGACTGGAGAAGATACGCTG
>ENA-OWZP01000869-OWZP01000869.1-human-gut-metagenome-genome-assembly--contig:-NODE-869-length-10747-cov-17.965675_pt1 | contig 10747 bp, 8 predicted proteins | sample MGYA00249258_ERZ652111 | MGnify/ENA primary metagenome ERZ652111 (study PRJEB26925, sample SAMN05826993) | human gut metagenome | biome: ENVO:2100002; feature: ENVO:00000062; material: ENVO:00002003...
AACAGTGATTATTCTCCCTGATAGTTGAACCAGTCAAAGTCAGCATAATTAGTACTTGGCTGATGGTTGGAACTTGTATACATACCGATGTATGTTCCGGTAAATCCGTTATTTACTACAGAACTTAACAGAGAAGCATTCAGCCCTCTGACAAGCGGGAGCATTTCCTGATCTGTGTATCCGTAATAGAAGTCATAATCAGTAGTATTACCCTGAACACTGAGGTAGAGGCGTTTTACATCTTTGATCTCAGTTTCTGCAAGCAAAGATTTTGTACCATTTTCTGTTTGGTAAGCCTGAAGGAATGGCTTTCCGTCTTTCTGAACTAATACCATAAGATAATGGAAACGGTCATCCTGTACAAGAGCAATTCCGGCCTCTTCATTCTCGTTTGCAGGAGTAAATTCCATAGCTGCTTTTGCCAGGAATATTTTGTGACGCTGTCTGCGTCCTATGAAAGAAGGAAGACAGATTTCGTTCAGAACTTCTTTTCTTGTATACAGACGCAGATATCCGAAGCGGTCTGTCAGAGAATAAATTTGTTTAACTGGCGGATGAATGGTATTCCACTGCATCTGCAGAGTATCACATTCGAAGTTATCAGATTCAGGCATTAATGGATAAATGGTCTTAGGTAAATCCGGAAGACGGTCTTCTGTCTGGACAAGTCCTGTTTTATTGTCAACCATAGGCCATCCGTCTTCGGCCCATATAATCGGAACCATAAAGGTCTCGCGGCCAAGATTATAATGTCCTCCTTCATATGGACGCACAGCCAGAAGGACCATCCACCATTCACCATTCTGAGTTTCTACGATATCAGCATGTCCTGTAACAGAAATCGGGTTCAACAGAGGCATGTGTCTGTGACTAACAATCGGATTTCTCGGGCAGATTTCGTAATCTCCCTGAATTGTACGGCAGCGGGCCATCTGTACACTGTGATTTACGAAAGTACCACCCTCTGCAACAAGGAGATAATACCATCCGTCCTTCTTGTAAATATGCGGAGCCTCAATCCATTTACTACGTGTTTTTACACCATCCCAGATAATGTAACGAGGTCCCTTGAACTGGAAGGTTTCCGGATCAAGTTCGTTTAGATAGATACCATGATGTCCTTCATAAAGGCAGTCAGGGCTGATGTAGTTGCCTACATACCACAGAGAACCGTCATCATCAAAGAAAAGACTGGAGTCGATGCCGTCTGCACCTTTTACAACAATCGGATTACTCCACGGGCCGGCAGGATTTTTTGCTGTAATAATATAATTGTCACGGTCTGCTTCACGTCCTGCAGATACGAAAGTGTTAATGATGTAATAAGTTCCGTTATGATAACGGATACTTGGTGCCCATAATCCTTCAGAAGTTTCGCAGTTTTTATAGTCAAGCTGCTCAGGTCTGTGGATTCCATGACCAACCTGTTCCCAGTGAACCAAATCCTTACTGTGGAAAATCGGCAGTCCCGGATAATAAACGAATGAAGAAGTAACCATATAATAATCATCTCCTACCCGGCAGATAGAAGGGTCAGGATAAAAACCGGGAAGAAGCGGATTGTGATATGTATTTTGAAGCATAAAAAGAACCTCCTTAAAAAACTATAATCATTTTAACTATAGGGCAAAATTATAATAAGTAAAATAGAAATAAGTTTCTATCTGATGGAAAAAACAGCACAGTTTTTGCTGTTTAACCGAATCAAGTAAGTCCCCTGTGGAGGTTACAAAAAGCAATAAGCAGTGGGTGGGGACCTTAACCAAATTATACCAAAATTATCCAAATAAAATCATGGATTTTTTTCAGAAAACGTAGTATAGTAACAATAGCTGATAATAAGTTACTGAGAACAGAGTGAACAGTAACGATGATATATCACAGTATATTGAAAACAATAACAGAGAGCAGGTGACAGAATTTGGAAAAAGTGATAATCATAGGTGCCGGACCTGCAGGAATTTCCGCTGCGCTTTATGCAGTTCGTGGAAATCTGGATCCCCTGGTGGTCAATAATGGGATCGGTGCTTTGGAAAAAGCAGAGAAAATAGAAAACTATTACGGACTGGAACATCCGCTGTCCGGTCAGGAATTATATGATACAGGAATCGCTCAGGTGAAAGCACTGGGCGTACGAATATTGGATGCACAGGTTCTGGGAGTCGGCGGGTTTGATACTTTTGTGGTAAAAACTACAGAAGGTGAATTCGAGACTCAGAGTCTGATTCTTGCAACAGGAAGTAAGCGCGCTGCACCGAAGATCCCGGGTGTTAAAGAATTTGAGGGAAAAGGTGTCAGTTACTGTGCAATCTGCGATGCTTTCTTTTACAGAGGCAAGGATGTAGCAGTTCTTGGAAACGGTGATTTCGCCATGCATGAAGCAAAGGAATTGTCTAATACTGCTTCTACAGTAACCATTTATACAAACGGTGAAGAACCGGAATTTACACCAGAAGAAAATATCAGTGTAAACACAATGAAGATCCAGTCTGTAGAGGGCGATGATCTGGTATCCGGAATCCGTCTTGAACCTGATGTGCAGGCAGAGGAAATAAAGGCAGAAGCAGGTCAGCAGGCAAATGATTTTTGTCCTGCAGAGGGTGTATTTATTGCAATGGGAACTGCAGGCAGTACTGAGATTGCCCGCCAGATGGGAGCTGAACTTACTGAAAAAGGAAACATTAAAGTTAATGAAAATATGGAAACAACCATCCCGGGACTCTATGCGGCAGGTGACTGTACAGGTGGACTTCTTCAGGTGGCGAAAGCTGTGTATGAGGGAGCACAGGCAGGTATTAATGCAGGGAAGTATGTAAGATCTTTAAAATAAAAAATCTAAAATAAAAATTTAACAGGGTTATAGTGTTGATATTATAAAACCAGAGAACTTACATTGCAAATTTTTATAAAAAATAAGCAAAGGAGATATAAATCATGGCAAAAGAGATTACAACAGCAAATTTTGAAACAGAAGTATTAAAATCTGAGAAACCGGTTCTTATAGATTTCTGGGCAACATGGTGTGGACCATGTATGCGTCAGGGTCCGGTTGTAGAAGAACTGGCAGAAGAGGGATACGCAGTGGGAAAAGTAGACGTAGATCAGAATATGGCACTTGCACAGCAGTTTCGTGTAGTCAGCATTCCGACACTGATCCTGTTTAAAGACGGTGCGGAAGTGAAACGCTTCGTAGGTCTTACTTCCAAAGAAGAGCTGAAGAGTGCACTGGAAGGCTAAAGATTTATGAAGATTTTATTAGTGGCATGCAATGCAAAATATATTCATTCTAATCTTGCTGTTTATGATCTGCAGGCATATGCATCCGATTACGCAGATCATATTGTATTAAAGGAATATACCATCAACCAGCAGAAAGATGATATCATGCGTGATATTTACCTGGAGCATCCTGATGTGGTATGCGTGTCCTGTTATATCTGGAACCTTTCTTTTGTAAAAGAACTGATGGCAGATCTGATAAAGATTCTTCCGGGCGCCGACTTCTGGGCCGGCGGTCCGGAAGTTTCTTATGATGCGGAGAAATTCCTGACAGAAAACTCAGAATTTAAAGGTGTTATGGTCGGGGAAGGTGAAGAAACATTTAAAGAACTTGCCGGATATTATGTGGAAAAAAATCCGCAGAACCTGAAAGATATGACAGGAATCTGTTACAGAGACGGAGATCAGATCATACATAATGGATGGCGCCAGATCATGGACTTAAGTAGTATTCCGTTCATTTACAAAGATCTGTCTGAGTTTAAGAACAGGATCATTTATTATGAAAGCAGCAGAGGATGTCCTTTCTCCTGCAGTTACTGTCTTTCTTCCATTGATAAGAAACTGCGTTTCAGAGATACAGAGACCGTAAAGAAAGAGCTACAGTTTTTTATAGACAATAAGGTTCCGCAGGTAAAGTTTGTAGACCGTACCTTTAACTGTAAACATGATCATGCAATGGCAATCTGGAAGTATATTAATGAACACGATAATGGTGTGACAAACTTCCATTTTGAGATTTCAGCAGATCTGTTAAGAGAAGAGGAACTGCAGGAAATGTCCACTATGCGTCCGGGCCTGATTCAGTTGGAGATCGGAGTACAGTCAACAAATCCGGATACGATTAAGGCAATTCACAGAACTATGGATTTTGAAAAACTGAAAGGAATTGTTGACAGAATCCACAGCTTTGGAAATATCCATCAGCATCTGGATCTGATTGCAGGACTTCCCTATGAAGATTACGACAGCTTTCGGCATTCCTTTAATGATGTTTATGCATTGAAACCACAGCAGCTTCAGCTGGGCTTTTTGAAGGTGTTAAAGGGTTCCCATATGATGGAGATGTGCAGGGAATATGGTATTGTATACAAAACACAGGAGCCTTATGAGGTACTTTCCACGAAGTGGCTGGATTATGACCATGTTTTGAAGCTGAAAACTGTGGAAAATATGGTGGAAGTGTATTATAATAGTGGACAATTCCAGAATACACTTGAATATCTGGAAAACTTTTTCCAGGATGCTTTCTCGATTTATGAGAGACTGGGCAGCTTTTACATGGAAAAGGGCTATGGTGATGTTTCTCATACAAGAATGCGAAGATATGAGATCCTGCTGGAATTTCTTGAGGATGTGCCGGAGATTTCCATGGATCAGGTAAAAGACCAGATGGTATATGATCTCTATCTGAGAGAAAACCTGAAAAGCCGTCCTGGCTTTGCCAGAGATCAGAAGCCTTTTGAGAGACAGGTATGGGACTTCAGAAAACGGGAAAAAGTGGCAAAGAATGCACATGTGGAAGTATTTGCAGATGGAACAGTGCTGCTGTTTAACTATGCAGACCGTGATCCGCTGACTAACAACGCTCATGTGACAGATGTGACGAAAGATGTGTTTGAGAACCTGAACAGAGATTAAAGAGGTGAAGAGAAATGGGAATGTTTAATCCAAAGAACCGTAAAGTGATCACAGCAATTATTGCAATCATTCTGGTACTGGCAATGGTAGTGCCGACAGTTCTGTCTCTGATCGTATAATAAATTTTCGGAGGAAAAGAATGAGACTTGGACAGGCGGCAATGGAGGCTCTGAGGGCAGAAATAACCGGATGCCTGAAACCGGGAGATGAACTGGTGGTGGCATGTCCGGTGGCTCTGAAAGGAACCTCTGTAATAGCAAAAAATAAAAAGGACAAACTGGCAGAGAGATTCTCTGCCGGTTTTATTCAGAATTGCGTTTCACTTTGGGATGCTTATGGAGCCGGCAGTATTGTCTGGAAAATTGCGCAGGAGGCAGATGCCAGCGCATTATATGCTATGGGTGAGGGTGGCTTTTTAAGTGCGCTCTGGAAGATGGCAGAAGCTTCAGAAGTAGGACTGGAAGCAGACTTCCGTAAGGTACCGATTCGTCAGGAGACCATAGAAGTGTGCGAGATTTTTGACCTGAATCCATATAAGCTTCAGGCAGATGGAGCAGTATTGATTGGAATCCGCGGAGGTGAAGCACTGGTACAGAGACTTCGCAATGAGGGATTTATGGCAGAGGTCATCGGTCAGACAAACAGTGGCAATGACCGGCTTCTCTACAGTGGCGGCAGTGCCCGATATCTGGAACGTCCGGCAGAGGATGAACTGCAGCAACTTCTCAAAGAGTAACTGCAGGAAACTTAAGAGACAATTTTCTAAGAAAAGACAGACGATTAATAACAAGAGGAATAAAAACAAAATGGCAAAATTAAATATTGTACTTCATGAGCCGGAGATTCCTGCAAACACAGGAAATATCGGCCGTACCTGTGTGGCAACAGGAACCAGACTCCATCTTATCGAGCCTCTGGGATTTTCCTTAAGTGAGAAAGCCTTAAAGAGAGCAGGAATGGATTACTGGAAAGATCTGGATGTAACTACATATCTGGACTTTGAGGACTTTCTGGAGAAGAATCCCGGGGCAAAAATTTACTATGCAACAACAAAAGCACCTCAGACTTATACTGATGTTCATTATGAAGAAGACTGCTACATTATGTTTGGAAAAGAGAGCGCAGGAATCCCGGAGGACATTCTGGTCAATAATCAGGAAACCTGTGTAAGAATCCCTATGATCGGAGATATCCGTTCTCTGAACCTGAGCAATTCCGTAGCAATTGTTCTGTACGAGGCACTGCGCCAGAATAATTTTGACCACATGAATCTGGAAGGACACCTGAGAAACTACGACTGGAAATAATCACAGTAAGCAGACAGGAGGAGTTATATGCCAAATACCACAAAAGCAGCTCTGGAAGAATCCCTGAAACGGCTTCTTCTGAAGAAACCTCTGGACAAGATCACGATAACAGATATTACCACAGACTGTGGAATAAGCCGCATGGCTTTTTATTATCATTTCAAGGATATTTATGATCTGGTTGAATGGTCCTGTGTGGAAGATGGGACAAAAGCCCTTCAGGGCAAAAAGACTTCTGAGTCCTGGACAGAAGGGCTGACCCAGATATTTGAGGCAGTGCTGGAAAACAAACCGTTTATTATGAATGTTTACAGAAATGTGGACAGGGAGCGGATAGAAAATTATCTTTTTAAATTAACCTATGATCTGATCGTGGGTGTGGTGGAAGAAAAAAGCAAGGGTCTGAATATCACAGAAGAGGATAAGAAATTTATTGCAGACTTCTATAAATATGGTTTTGTGGGAATCATGCTTGAGTGGATCAGGGAAGGAATGAAAGAAAATATTGAAGATCTGGTAAGAATGATGGATCTGACGCTTCACGATACAGTGACTACATCCATTCATAACTTTCAGAAAAATAATATGGAAAAATAATCATATAAAAATTCTTTACAAAAGCCGCAGGGTGATAAAAAACTTATCATTCGGCGGCTTTTGTAAATTGTAGAATCATATTTTAACTGTTAATATACAGCCATAGCAACAAACAGATAATTCAGACGGATGAAATGCTTATGATATGGGAAACATACAGATAAGAATGTAAAAGTCATGAAGATGTCTTGACGGGAAATGGGTAAAGCAGAGAGAACGAAAAGCATTTAAAATCACAGGGCTGAAAGAACTTCTAAAGAAGAATTGAAGAAAGGTGGATGTGTATTATGAGTAAAAATAAAGGTTTAGGACTTGTATCCGCATTGGCAGTTGGAGCAGGCGTGGCAGCAGTGGCAGTAGGAAAGAAGTATAAAACAGCTGAGACAAAGAAAAAAGAAGATTATGACGCACTTCATAATACAAGTGAATATCGCAATACAGAACGTGGAAAATATGAGAAAAACAGTAAGGGAATTTATTATACAAACGGTAACTATGAAGCATTTGCACGTCCAAGAAAGCCGGAAGGCGTAGATGATAAACATGCTTATATCGTAGGAAGCGGACTGGCTTCTCTTGCAGCAGCCTGTTTCCTTGTACGTGACGGACAGATGCCCGGAAAGAATATCCACATTCTGGAAGCAATGGATATTGCAGGCGGAGCATGTGACGGTATCTTTGATCCGAGCCGCGGATATGTGATGCGTGGGGGACGTGAGATGGAAAACCATTTCGAGTGCTTATGGGATCTTTTCAGAAGTATTCCATCCATTGAAACACCTGGTATATCTGTACTTGATGAATATTACTGGCTGAATAAGGAAGACCCCAACTATTCTCTCTGTCGTGCAACAAAAGAGAGAGGCAAGGATGCTCATACAGACGGTAAATTCAATCTGAGCCAGAAGGGCTGCATGGAGATCATGAAGCTGTTCATGACAAAGGATGAAGATCTTTATGACAAGACAATTGAAGATGTATTTGACGATGAAGTATTTGATTCCACATTCTGGTTATACTGGAGAACCATGTTCGCATTTGAGAACTGGCACAGTGCACTGGAAATGAAACTGTACTTCCAGAGATTTATCCATCACATTTCCGGACTTCCGGATTTCAGTGCCCTGAAATTCACAAAATATAATCAGTACGAATCCCTGATCCTGCCAATGCAGAAATATCTGGAAGAAGCAGGTGTTGAATTCCAGTTCAATACAGAGGTTACAAACGTACTTTTTGAGTTTGAAGGCAATAAGAAGATTGCAAAAGCAATCGAGTGTAAGGTGAATGGCGTAGAAAAGGGAATTGTTCTTACAGAAAACGACTTTGTATTTGTGACAAACGGAAGCTGTACAGAGGGAACCATCTATGGCGATCAGAATCATGCACCGAACGGAGATGCAGAAGTTCGTACAAGTGGATGCTGGAGTCTCTGGAAAAATATCGCAAAACAGGATCCGTCCTTCGGACATCCTGAGAAATTCTGTTCTGATATTGCTAAGACAAATTGGGAGTCAGCAACAGTGACTACTCTGGATGATAAGATCATTCCTTATATTACAGATATCTGCAAACGTGATCCGAGAACAGGCAAGGTTGTTACAGGCGGTATTGTAAGCTGTCAGGATTCCAGCTGGTTATTAAGCTGGACGATCAATAGACAGGGACAGTTCAAGGATCAGGACAAAGACAAGGTTTGTGTATGGGTATATGGTCTGTTTACAGATGTACCTGGTGATTATATCAAGAAGCCTATGAAGGAGTGTACAGGTAAGGAAATCACAGAAGAGTGGCTCTATCATCTTGGCGTTCCGGTTGACCAGATTGAAGACATGGCTGAGAACAGTGCAGTTTGTGTACCGACCATGATGCCTTATATTACAGCATTCTTTATGCCGAGAACAAAGGGTGACAGACCTGATGTTATTCCGGATGGCTGTGTAAACTTCGCATTCCTCGGACAGTTTGCCGATACACCAAGAGATACTGTATTTACTACTGAATATTCCGTAAGAACTGCTATGGAGGCTGTGTATGGACTTCTGGGTGTTGACAGAGGTGTGCCGGAAGTATGGGGCAGTGTTTATGATATCAGAGAATTACTGGATAGCAGTGTGAAGCTGATGGATGGAAAATCTCCACTGGAGATCGAACTTCCGGGACCACTGGATATGCTGAAGAAACCGCTTCTGAAAGCTGTTAAGGGAACTGTGATCGAGAAAGTACTCAGAGATCATGATGTGATCAAAGATTATATGATGTAAATATAGAGATGTAAGTGATATGAAAAGGCTGCAGGAGATATCCGGCAGCCTTTTTGTAAAGCCGTTAAAAGTTGATGGAAAGTTGCTTTGGTAAAGAAAAAACAGGTTGCAAATTAAAAAGACAGATGATAATATATAATGAAATATATAGAAAAAAATGATTGGGACAATAAAAAGTCTGAAAAAACAAGTAAATATGATAATATATTGGAAGCTTTACTGTAATAATGAATGTGTGGCGCAGGAGGGCTTTCAAGGGAGCGAAAGGAGGTTTTTTTATGGAACTTGAGATGTATCGCAGGTATTCGCAGATGGCAAGAGGTATTGAGAAGGCTGAGTTGGTGTTTAAAAATGGGCGTGTGTTCAGCTCTGGTACGGGAGAATTTATTGATGGTGATGTGGCTGTTGCAGATGGAATTGTGATCGGAGTCGGTACATATGAAGGAGAGACAGAGATTGATCTGGAAGGAAAAGTAATCTGTCCGGGATTTATCGACAGTCATCTGCATCTGGAATCTACTCTGGTGACGCCGGGTGAGCTGGTCCGGCAGGCTGCACAGTGTGGAACTACAACATTTATTGTAGATCCTCATGAGTCTGCAAATGTATCCGGTACGGATGGAATTGATTATATCCTGGATCAGACAGAAGATGCACCGGCGAATGTATATGTGATGATGCCTTCCTGTGTTCCGGCGACTCATGTGGATGATAACGGGTGTATTCTTACAGCAGGAAAGATGAAGGGATATCTGGAACATCCGAGGATTCTGGGACTTGGTGAAGTGATGGATGCGCCTTCTGTGATTAACGGAAGTGTTGCCATGCATGAAAAGCTCCAGCTGTTTCAGGACAGAGTGAAGGATGGCCATGCACCGTTTCTGGCATCTGGGGATCTGGCTGCATATGTACTTGGCGGAATTGACACAGATCATGAGTGTGTGGATTATGAGTATGCAATGGCTGAGGCAAGAAATGGAATGCAGGTATTGATACGTGAGGGAAGTGCAGCAAGAAATCTGGATGCTATTGTGAAGGGGATTGTGGAACACCATACAGATACGTCAGGTTTCTGCTTCTGTACTGATGATAAGCATATCGAAGAAATTCGTAAAGAGGGGCATATCAATTATAATGTGAAGCGGGCTGTACAGCTTGGACTTCCGGTTGAGAAAGCACTGCAGATGGCAACGATCCAGCCTGCAAGATGCTATGGTTTATACAGACTTGGAATGATCGCACCCGGAAGACAGGCAGATTTTGTCATTCTGGATAATGTGGCAGATCTGAATGTTGTAGATGTATATCATTGTGGTAAGAAGATCATTAAAGATGAGAAAGCAGAATTGAAACCATGTCCTCCATATCTGAAAAATACAGTTCATGTATCAGGTTTCAGTGAGGAACGTCTGAAACTGAAACATCCGGGAACAAAGGCAAGAGTGATTCAGATGCTTGAAAAACAGATTGTGACAAGGGATGTTCTGGAAGAGGTTCCATGGATAGAATCGGATGGTGAGAAATATTTTGCTCCGGACGGGGAATATCAGAAGATTGCAGTGATCGAGCGTCATAAGAATACGGGCAAGATGGGAGTGGGCATTATAAAAGGCTATGGAATCCGCGGCGGAGCCATTGCTTCCAGTGTTTCTCATGATT
>ENA-OWZP01000876-OWZP01000876.1-human-gut-metagenome-genome-assembly--contig:-NODE-876-length-10723-cov-10.907387_pt1 | contig 10723 bp, 8 predicted proteins | sample MGYA00249258_ERZ652111 | MGnify/ENA primary metagenome ERZ652111 (study PRJEB26925, sample SAMN05826993) | human gut metagenome | biome: ENVO:2100002; feature: ENVO:00000062; material: ENVO:00002003...
AGCGTCAGATGTGTATAAGAGACAGCATTAAACTAGCATTAAAACAGGCAGGTGAATTATGATTAAAATAGCATTCTTTGATGTGGATGGCACCCTGCTTCGGCTGGGACATAAAGAATTATCAGCAAACACTGCTGCTGCACTTAGGCAGCTCCACCAAAATGGCATCATCCTTTGTATGGCTACCGGAAGAAGCTACACAGGTGTGCCTCATTTTGATGGAATTGATTTTGATGTCCTGCTCACCTTTAACGGCTCATTCGTCACCGCAGGCAATGATATCATCTTCAAAAATCCTATTAATGAGCACGACAAATATCAGATAATTTCCAATCTAAAGCAGATGAACCGCGCCATTGCAATCAGCAACGAGCATATGATTGTCACAAACGGTACCGACCCTGATTTAGAGCAATACTTTGCCTTTGGCAGCGAAAAGCTTAAAATCGCTGACAATTTTGACGAGATAAGCAGGACTGATATATATCAGATTATGTGCTCCTGCCAAAAAGATGAGCACTCACAGATTCTATCCGGCGCGCCCCACTCACAGATAACTGCATGGTGGGATAAGGCCGTTGATATTATTCCGCTTAACAGTGGCAAAGGCAATGCTGTTGCTGCAGTGCTTAGGCATTATGGCTTCTCAAAGGATGAAGCAATTGCTTTCGGTGACGGACATAACGATATTGAAATGCTTGAGGCCGTAGGCATTGGTGTTGCCATGGGCAATGCAAAGGACGAAGTCAAGGCTAAGGCTGATTTTGTGTGCCAATCAGTTGAGAATGACGGAATATATCATTACTGTGTTGAAAACAAACTGATTTTTTAGAGAAATATACTTATGAACATAGACAACAATTTACGACAACTACTCGAAAACGAAACAAAAATACATCTCGCGGAAATCCGCTTTCTCTACCAGAAGCTCGACAGACAGCTTGGGCTTAACGGTGCAAGGGTTCCTATCACATTTGGCTTTGATACGGACAGGCTCGGTGCATACACTCCGGGCTTTGGGCAGGATGAAGAAGAATTTCATTTTTCGCTGCTTTTCATCGGCTACTGTGTGACAAAGCCCTTGTCAAAGGATGACAGGATGGATTTATATAAGCACGAATATGCCCACTATATGCAATATAATATGGATATACCGGACAAGTACAACTGGCAGCCCGGCATCCACGGAAGTGCGTGGAAATATTGCTGCTCACTTATCGGAGCAGCTCCCACTCCTTACTACAAAGCCGGTGAAGGACTTATTAAGCACGATTATGATAAGGTTCTCAAAAAGAAAATTACTGACAAGAGTATTCCTATCCGCGACACATATTCACGCGAGCAGGAATACCGCAAAAAGAAAAACAGTACTGTAAAATTTAATATCAATGACGATATCAATCATCCAAAGTTCGGCAAGGGCACCATTGAACATATCGAGCAGCTCGAAGGCTCCGTTCGGCTGCATGTCAGATTCGGTGAAGATCTTAAGAAAATTGATCAGAAATGGCTGCTTCAGGCAGGCATGAAAAAGGCAGGTGCACCAAGGCACATATAGCGTTATGCTATCCTACATTACATTATTTCAAGTTCGTGAAAAATCCTTACTATCTAAAAATCATGGGACTACAATATATCGCAGTCCCATGATTCTAACTATATCTTATATTTTTGTTTGTAACTATTTAAGTCTTAAGTCACATTGAGAACAAGAAAATCTACATCTCAATTGCAATCGTATATGACTTCTCAAATTTCTCACCCTGTGCCAGCGAATTACCATACTCCCTGTCCTTTAATTCTCCGGCAAAGCCTGCTCTGTCGCATCGGCCGTACCACGGCTCAATACAGATAAACGGTGCTCCCATTCCTGCGGGTGACCACAGACCAAATAAAGGCGCATCAAAGGACACCGTAAGGTATGGCTTCTTATCCGGTGTACACAGGCTCACCTTTGAAGCCTGTCTGTTTTCTATTATGAGCGCATCCTTATCAAACATATGCTCATCTATCTGACAGTATCCATCCTCATCCACCTTAAGCAGATTGTCATCCTTGTCTAAAAGTCCTCCGTCACAGATAAGTCCGTAGGTGATTGCTTTGTCTGTGTCAAGCTTCAGATAATAGTCTGACTGCTTTCCCTGCTCTGCGACCGGACACATAAATGCCGGATGACCACCTATTGAGAAAAGTAAATCCTTTTTCGCAGGATTAGTCACCCTCCAGGTCACTTTTATCTCACTGCCTGAGAGCTTATAGCCGATTTCGAGCACAAACTCAAACGGATATTTTGCAAGAGTCTCATCATTTGATTTAAGTGAAAACCATGCCTCATCCTTTGTCTGTGACACAAGCTCAAACTCCATATCCCTTGCAAAGCCGTGCTGTCCCATCGGATAATCTGTCCCATCAACGGTAAACTTCTTGTCCTTTAAGCTGCCGACAAACGGGAAAAGCACCGGTGCGCTTCTCTTCCAGTATTTCTCATCGGCATCCCACAGATACTGTGTACCTGTTTCCTTGCCGGTGATGCTTTTAAGCTCTGCTCCGAAACTGTTTATCGTGAGCTCAAGTGATTCATTTTCCAGTTTAATCTCCATCAAATATCTCCTTTTATATTTTTTGTAGTCAGTTTTTTTACATCACAAGCAGTCCAATTACTCTTACAATAAATGCTGCCACCCATGCAATCGCACACTGCAAAAGCACCACGCTGACTGCCCACTTTGCACCCAGCTCTCTCTTTATGGATGCTATAGCAGCCACGCAAGGGCTGTAGAGCAGCGAGAACACCAGAAGAGATGCCGCTGAAAGTGTTGTGAGTGCTGTCGTAACCGTTCCGCCAAACAGTATCTCAAGTGTTGATACCACGCTCTCCTTTGCCATGAGTCCGCTGATAAGTGACGTGCATATACGCCAGTCTCCGAGTCCCAGAGGCTTAAAGACAGGCACGATAATACTTGAAATAGCAGCAAGCATGCTGTCCTTTGAGTCTGTTACCATGTTAAAGTGTATGTCAAAGCTCTGTAAGAACCATATCAGCATTGTGGCAATAAGTATTACTGTAAATGCCTTCTGCAAAAAGTCCTTTGCCTTCTCCCAGAGGAGCTGGCACACATTCTTGGCGCCCGGCATCCTGTAGTTTGGCAGTTCCATGACAAATGGCACTGCGTCACCCCTGAACAAAGTCTTTCTGTAGATAAATGCGAAAAGTATTCCGACAATTATTCCAAGGAAGTACAGTCCTCCCATGACAAGTCCGCCATGCTTCGGGAAAAATGCACTAACAAAGAATGCATAAATTGGCAATTTTGCCGAACAGCTCATAAACGGTGTGAGGAGTATAGTCATTCTACGGTCTCTCTCACTTGGCAGTGTACGTGTCGCCATGACAGCTGGCACCGTACAGCCGAAGCCTATGAGCATTGGTACTATGCTTCGTCCGGAAAGTCCTATCTTACGAAGGAGCTTGTCCATGAAGAATGCAACCCTCGCTATGTATCCGCTGTCCTCCATGAGGGATAAGAAAAAGAACAGTGTCACGATAATCGGCAAAAAGCTTAATACGCTTCCGACACCCTGAAAGATGCCGTCTATTACCAGTCCGTGCAACACCTCATTCACACCTGCCGCTGTGAGTGCCTTATCCGTAAGCGCGGTCAGTGCTCCTATGCCCTGCTCCAAAAGCCACTGAAGGCCTGCTCCGATTACGTTGAAGGTCAGATAAAATACCGCAAGCATTATCACTATAAAGCACGGTATTGCCGTGTATTTGCCTGTAAGAACACGGTCGATGCGCTCACTTCTGATACGCTCCCTGCTCTCCTTCGGCTTTACCACAGTGCTCTCGCATATTTTCTCAATAAATGTAAAGCGCATATCCGCAATTGCAGCGCTTCTGTCAAGGCCTCGCTCCTTCTCCATCTGGACAATCAGATGCTCTATTGCCTCTTTCTCATTCTCATCAAGATGAAGCTGCTCTAATATAAGTGCATCTCCCTCGATAATTTTGGTAGCAGCAAAGCGAATCGGAACTCCGGCGAGCTTTGCATGATCCTCAATCAGGTGGCTGACCGCGTGTATACATCTGTGCACGGCACCGCCAAAATCATTCTCATCACAGAAATCCTGTCTGCCCGGGCGCTCCTGATACTTTGCAATGTGTATCGCATGGCGCACCAGCTCATCAACACCCTGATTCTTCGCGGCTGAAATCGGTACAACAGGCACTCCTAACAGTCCCTCGATTTTATTTACATCGATTGAGCCTGAGTTTGCCGTCACCTCATCCATCATATTTAGAGCGATAACCATCGGTATATCCATCTCAAGAAGCTGCATGGTCAGATACAGGTTTCTCTCGATATTTGTCGCATCTACGATATTTATTATGGCCTTTGGCTTGTTATCGAGCACAAAGTTTCTCGACACAATCTCCTCATTCGTATATGGGCTCATTGAGTAAATGCCCGGTAAATCTGTGATTGATGTATCCGGATGTTCTTTAATAGAGCCATCCTTTCTGTCCACCGTCACTCCCGGGAAATTGCCCACATGCTGGTTTGAGCCTGTAAGCTGGTTGAAAAGTGTTGTCTTGCCGCAGTTTTGGTTTCCCACAAGTGCGTATGTGAGCTTCTCACCCTCCGGAAGGGGATTGCCACTGCCCTTCACATGGTATTTACCCTCCTCACCAAGTCCGGGATGGGCTGTGTTGCTTATCTTTTTAGGACCCTCATGCTTTCTTGAACGGCTATCAATTAATTCTACCTCAATCTGTGCCGCATCATCAAGCCTCAATGTGAGCTCATAGCCGTGCACCTGAAGCTCCATCGGGTCTCCCATCGGTGCAAATTTGATAACTGTTACTTCGGCTTTTGGGATTACTCCCATATCCAGGAAATGCTGGCGCAGTGCGCCCTCACCGCCTACTGTAAGTATTCTGGCACTCTGTCCTATGCCAAGTTCTTTTAGTGTCATTTTATCGCTTCCTAGTGTATTTATTGATAATTTTTCTCAACTTATCACAAATATCTTACCACAAAGCGTGTGCCACTGCATTCATTTTTTTCATTTAATACATCTTTTTTGCAATCCTCCACAAGGATATATCCATTGTCATGACGCACAATTGCTTCCGCGAGCGAAAGTCCTATGCCGATGCTGTCTGCCGGCTGTCCGCTGCCGCTGTAAAAACGCGTAAAAATATGCTTTTTGTCCTCATCACTTATGGCTTCTCCATCGTTTTGCACTGTTATCTCTGCATACATCTCATACCTGTAAAAGCCTATCTTTACCTCACTCTCTGCGTGCTCTACTGCATTTTTTACTATGTTTGTAATGGCCTCACACTGCCAGTATGCATCAGCATGTATACAGGCATCCTTATCAGAACCTTCATCTATGGACAGCCTTATGTCTCTCAAATCGCAAAGTGCCATAACATTGTCAGCTGCCTCAGACACAATTTCAGACAGCAGCGTATCCTTCTCATCAAACTCCACAACATCCGCTTCAAGCCTTGAGAGCTTTAAGATAGCCTGCACCATATGCGATATATTGTCCACATCACGCTTTGCCCTGCGCATTATCCTGCTTCTGTTTTCAGATGCCATATCAGGATTTCCTTCCAGATTTTCCAGATTTATCGAAAGTGATGTGAGCGGTGTCTTAAGCTGATGCGATATGTCAGAAAGCGCATCCTTTAGCAAAAACTTGTCTGCCTTTGCATTTTCCGCAGACTCCCTCAAATAGATTGCTGTCTTGTAAAGCTCTCCCTTAAGTATAGAAATCTCTCCCTCTGTGCTATCTGCCATAACAAGTCTGTAGTCTCCCTGATTTATGCGGCGCAGATAATCCGCAGCCTGTCTGACCTGTCTTTTAAAGCTAAATCTTATAAGCACAATGTAAAGGCAAAAGCCCCCTGCAAAAAGCACAACAAGAAATATGTCTAGCCAAAGCGCTCCTTTAAGCGCTTTTTCATTTGACAAAACCGCAGAATCCTTTTCCATATCAATGCCGTATTTTTTTAAGAGCGTCTCTGCGCTTTTTAAATTTGTATAATCGCTGTCGAAGCTGCTGTCATTTAGAATCGCGGCTATACTGCCATCTGATACATCGGGATATTTTTCATGAATAAGCGCACATAGCTTAGCCACTGTGACGTTATAGTTTTTTGTATACGCCCTGTACTGAAAAAAGACGGTAAAAGCCATAACCATCACACATATACATGTATATATTATTGCAAAATACACAAAATGTTTTCTGTTCTCTAAATTATATTTCTTCTTTCTCATGCTTTCCCCCGGGAACTGTCTCTGTCAGCCGATACTGTTTAAAGAGCTTCATCTGAATCAACACGATACCCGATTCCCTTCACAGTCTTTATCACATCCTCACCAAGCTTTGCCCTGATGCGCTTCATATAGACAGTCACTGTATGGTCATACACATCGTTGCCTGTCGCCTCCCAGATGCAGTCAAGCACGGCATTTCTGGACACAGCCTTGTCGTGATTGGTAAAAAGCAGATCAAGTATACGGTTTTCAAGACTTGAAAGAGCAATCAACTGTCCAGCCCTTCTTGCTTCCTTTTTGTCCATGTCATAGCTTATGCTTCCTGCATGTATGACAGATGAACTGTCATCACTTTTCCTACGTAAAAATACGCGGTTTACCCTCGCCACAAGCTCCCTTACGGAAAAAGGCTTTGTGATGTAATCCTCCGCTCCAAGCTCAAGTCCCTTTACTATATCATTTTCCTCATCCCTTGCGGTAAGAAAAATGACCGGTGTTTTTTCTTTTTCCAGCCTTTCGCTGTAAAAATCAAAGCCGTTCCCATCCGGAAGCGACACATCAAGCAGCACAAGGCCGGGGTGCTCACTCAAAAGCGCCCCAGCCTCCTTTAAATTGCCTGCTGTCAAAAGCTCATATTCAGGTTCTGTAAAGGTATCACACAGTCCCTCTGTTATTCCTCTATTGTCCTCTATGAGAAGTATTTTTTTCATATCAGCTCCCGCATTTCCTACAGATTTTCATTTTTGATCGTCTCAATAATGTTATTGTGTCTAAGCTTCGTCATTGATAGTTTCATGATAGCATAAATCAGCATTATTACAACCACTATACACAATATAATTGCTTTATACGGCAGCTCATAAATGATTGCATCATCCATCCTGTTCATCATAACACATAGGAGATAGCTTATTAAAATACCAAGCGGTACTCCTATTACAAGCGCCTTCACAGATATAAACACACTCTCGAGTCTGACCATTCCCACAAACTGCTTATCTGTCATTCCAATGCTTCTTAATGTGGCAAACTCGCGGCTTCTAAGCTCCATTCCGGTACTTAACGTATTGATGATATTTGTGATTCCTATTAAGGCAATGACTACAATAAGTCCGTATGCAAATACTCCAAGCAGTGTAAAGAGTGACTTTTCATCGCGCATCTCCTTATCCATATTGCTGACATAAAAACTAATCTGCGAATACTCAGGATTTTCTTCCGTCTCCTTTTCGAATGTATCCTGATATTCATCTGCATTTTCTGCAACCACATATGCCGAATATGACGCATATCCCGGTTTAATCTCATTACCGTTCTTGCCGTCACCCCATAGGCTTTCAAAGCCTTTTTGGTTCATAAACAAAAGCGTGTTGCTGTAGCCCTTATAACCTATTGGTACCTTGTCTGTGACACCTGCAATAGTTACATCCACAGTCTTTCTGACTCCGTTATTTATTGTTTCCTCGTCAACGTATCCATTATTATCCTCTGTGCTGCTTTCTGTATTGCCTTCTGCTGCATTGTCATCAGAAGAAGCATCATCATACACATTGTAGCCACACTCGATTGTATCTCCTGCTTTATATTTGTACAGCTCCATCTCTTTTTTGACATATTTAGAGCTATTCTCATTATACACATCAAATGTGCATTTATTCACAAGAATTGCTCCTGCAGCTGCATTTTTTATGCCTGCGTCAGACGCATACTTATCATACGATTTGTCATCCAAAACTGTGATTAAAAACATTTGTGAGACATCCTCACTGTTGTCATAAACCTGCCTGCAATACTCTCCATATTCCTTTGTATACTCCGGCTTACTGACATCGAAATCATAGCCTGCTCCAACCAGATAATCCTCAGCTCCTTCAATGCCACTCAAAAGCTTAGAGAACTTTTCAATATCAATGTCTTTTTTACATGACATATTTATTCCAATATTGTAATCTGCTGATGCATATGACATCCCAACAACGCTAAATGCCATAGACATAAAGTATGATATCACAATAAAGGTTACTGAGCAGATGACAATGGATGTCACTGTGGTTCTGTACTTTTTATTGTTCCTCTTTATATTCTTATATGAGATAACACCTCCGATACCCCAGATTCTGCCTATAATCGCCGGTGTCTTAAGCTTTGATGACTTTATTTTAATCTCCTTTGTGTTTCTTATTGCTTCAAGCGGTGTGACCTTTGCAGCCTTTCTTGCACTGCCTGTTGCTGAGAAATAAATGGTTGCTATACTCAGTATCACAGCAAGAATAAGTGCAGTCAGTGATGTGTGAAAGCTCAAAGCAACGTTAAGCCAGCCTGCTGACAGCGCATTTACTACCTTGACAAGTATAAGCGATGCCAAAATACCACTCATGGTACCTACAGGAATACCAACCACTCCAAGCATTGCTGCCTCTGTCTTAACGCTGCTTTTTATCTGGCGCCTCGTAGCACCCACGCTTGCAAGCATGCCATACTGTCTGATTTTTTCAGTGATTGATATGTTGAAGCTGTTTTTGATACAGTACACTGATGTCAGTATGATTATCAAAGCCACAACAGCGGCCACTGTAAACAGTGCTTTAAATGAACCGTCAATCGGGAAAACGCACTCATAGCTTATAAGGTATCCATTCATATATATATCATATTTTGCATTTTCCATCTCTTTAAGAAACCTGTCACTCTCCTCAGCAGACATTTCAACAGATGAATTATTTGCTTTCTCAAACAGCTTTTCATCCACACCAATTATATCAGCAGTCACAGCATCCTTGTTTCTTAAAGCCTTTTGAGTGTATCTGCTGTACACTGTGAGTGTAGTGTCAGCTTCGCTTACCTCACTCTTTGTGCCGTTATCAATTGCTGCCAGTTCATCAGAGTATGTGACAAATGTATATCCGGCGGCACTATAGTCCTCCATTCCATAGCCCGGTCTTTCCATGATGCCTACCACCTTGTAGTGCTTTGTCACAGTATCGGTAAGTGTCTCTGCCTCATGCTCATATGCGCTGTTTTCCGATATGACACCTTCGGTGTTTGAATCATATCGCTTTCCGACATCCAGTGTTATCTCATCTCCCACCTTTATGTCGATTCGTCCGTTTGTCTTTAAGTGCCTTGGAATGACTATCTCATCCTCGTTTTTTGCCATGCGCCCCTCTATAAGTTTAAAGCAGCCTCTCTCAAAGCCGGCCTCATCTGTTGCCATGACATATGCATACGGCTTATCCTCATTCTTGCAGCCGTCTAGCTTTGCAAAGCCCATTCCCATTGTCTCAAATGTGCTTTCAATATTTCTGTTGTTTTTAAACTCCGAAAGCTCAGACATTTTCACATTCGAAAATTTCACATGAAAGTCGCCGCCCTTTTGCTTCTGGTATTCAATCATACTGTACTGAAAGCTTGACACAAGTGTGACAAGCGCCGACAAAAGCGCTGTTGCAAGAATTATTCCGACTATCGTGACAATAGTTCTTTTCCTGTTGAGCTTTAAGTTTTTTAATGTGAGTGTCTTCATCAAATTCATCTGATTTTACCATCCTCTATCATTATTGTGCGGTCAGCCGCCTTTGCAAGCTCCATATTGTGTGTAATCATAATGATTGTCTGGTTGAGCTCACGGTTTGAGGTCTTTAAGAGATGCATAATCTCGTTGCTGGCTTTGGTATCCAGGTTTCCGGTCGGCTCATCCGCGAGCACTATAGATGGTCTCGTAATCAGGGCTCTTCCTATAGATGTGCGCTGCTGCTGTCCACCTGAGAGCTCATTTGGCAGATGAGTACGTCTCTCTGTAAGTCCAAGGCGCAAAAGCATGTCATCCATCTGTGCTTTTTCCACCTTTCTTCCATCAAGCTCCATCGGAATTGCCATGTTTTCCTCCACATTTAATATAGGTATCAGATTATAAAACTGATAAATGATGCCTACCTGTCTTCTTCTGAATATAGCAAGCTCATCATCATTCATTGCAAAAATATCAGTGCCGTTTATATACACCTTTCCGCTTGTTGGCCTGTCAACACCTCCGAGCAGATGAAGCAGTGTGGATTTTCCCGAGCCGCTCGCCCCGACTATTGCCACAAACTCTCCCTTTTCCACGCTCAATGACACATCGTCCAAAGCCTTGACCTGATTTTCTCCGGCTCCATATATTTTTGATAAGTGTTCTACTCTAAGCAGTTCCATTTAATTCTCCTTTTCTTCTCTATACATTTTTGAGTGCTGTGCGGTCTGTCCTTTAAAGTGCAGCCGCCCCGCGATACAAGTGTATAATACATGATGTAAAGTTACAGGTAGGTTACTTTTAAAAAATATTACAGCATAATATAAAAACTCCGGTCAGAACAAAAAGTTTTCTGTGCCGGAGCTTATATATTATATGTTTTATATCATATGTCTGTCTCTTATACACATCTCCGAGC
>ENA-OWZP01000877-OWZP01000877.1-human-gut-metagenome-genome-assembly--contig:-NODE-877-length-10714-cov-9.437940_pt1 | contig 10714 bp, 6 predicted proteins | sample MGYA00249258_ERZ652111 | MGnify/ENA primary metagenome ERZ652111 (study PRJEB26925, sample SAMN05826993) | human gut metagenome | biome: ENVO:2100002; feature: ENVO:00000062; material: ENVO:00002003...
TTGGCAATGATGCAATGTTCGCAGGAATTCAGGGCTGGTATGCACCGGCTATGAATATCCATCGAACTCCGTACAGCGGCCGTAACTTCGAGTATTACGCGGAGGATGGTTTCATCAGCGGTAAGATGGGTGCTTCCACGGTGGAAGGCGCTCAGAGCAAGGGCCTGTTCTGCTACATCAAGCACTTTGCAGTCAACGATACCGAGGGTGTGATCGATGAAAACATGAACATCAAGGGTTCGAAGGACGGCATTTCCGCATTCCTGAACGAACAGGCACTGCGTGAGCTGTACCTCGCACCGTTTGAAGAGAGTGTCAAGAGCGGTGAAACGCTGGGCGTGATGAACGCATTCAACCGCATCGGCACGAAATGGTGCGGTGCAAACTATGAACTCCTGACGGATGTTCTGCGGAACGAGTGGGGCTTCCATGGCATCGTGATCACGGACTTTGCTGGTCTGCCGGATTATATGGATATCAAGGCTGGCTTGCAGGCTGGTACCGATATGTGGATGAACACCAACGAAACTTCTTTTGATCTGGGAGATTATAAGAATGACCCGCAGATCATGACCTATCTGCGGAACGCCGCGCACGATATCTGCTATACGGTCAGCCACAGTGTCGCTATGAACGGTCTGTCTGAGACTTCTAAGCTGGTCAATATCACGCCGCTCTGGATGAAGTGGATGTACACGCTGGATGCCGTTGTCGCAGTTTTGGCAGTGGGCTGCATTTACTGGATGGTCCGCCGCAATAAGGACGAGCAGATGCACCCTGAAAATTATAAGCCATCCAAAAACATCAACGCCTAACGGATAAATTCTAACACGCAAGGGGGCGGCGGGTATCCGCCCGCCCCTTTTCTTTGTTCATCGTCAGGAGCCAAGCTATGAAACACGCAGACATCATTCAAACACTGAGCCTGGAACAAAAATGCGCCCTGCTGAGCGGCGGCACGGTGTTCACCACCCGGGCGCTGCCGGGCAAGGGCATCCCGGCCATTACCCTGTCGGACGGCCCCAACGGCGTGCGCAAGCAGGCGGGCGCTGCTGACCATCTGGGCCTGAACCCCAGTGTGCCCGCCACCTGCTTCCCCACCTCGGCCACCGTTGCCAACAGCTGGGACCCGGAGCTTGGCGAGGCTGTGGGCGCAGCCATGGGCGAAGAGGCAGCGGCACAGGGCGTGTCGGTGCTGCTGGGCCCCGGCCTGAACATCAAGCGCAGCCCCCTGTGCGGCCGCAACTTCGAGTATTTCTCGGAGGACCCCTACCTTGCCGGTAAGATGGCGGCGGCCTACGTCCGCGGCATCCAGAAAAACGGCATTGCCGCCTGCCCCAAGCACTTTGCCGTGAACAGTCAGGAGCTGCGCCGCATGGCCTCGGATTCCATCGTGGACGAGCGCACCCTGCGGGAAATTTACCTGACCGGTTTCGAGATGGTGGTCAAAGAGGCGCAGCCCAAGACCATCATGTCCGCCTATAACCTTGTCAACGGCACCTACGCCAACGAGAACGCCCACCTGCTCATGGATATCCTGCGCAAGGACTGGGGCTTTGACGGCGCAGTGGTCACCGACTGGGGCGGCAGCAACGACCACGCCCTCGGCGTAAAGAACGGCTCTACGCTGGAAATGCCCGCCCCCGGCGGGGACGCCATCCGGGAGCTGATGAAGGCGGTGCAGACCGGCAAGATCACCGAAGCGGACGTGGACGCCCGGCTGGAGGAACTGCTGGAACTGGTGTTCACCACCAAAGCGGCGGTGGACGCCGCACCCGGCAAGTTCGATGCCGACGCCCACCACGCACTGGCACGCCGGGCTGCTGCCCAGAGCATCGTGCTGCTGAAGAACGAAAACAACCTGCTGCCCCTTGCAAAGGGGGAAAAGGTGGCGGTCATCGGCGACTTTGCCCAGACGCCCCGCTATCAGGGTGCAGGCTCCAGCGCCGTCAACTCCATCAAGGTGGATTCCTTCTTGGACTGCCTTGCCGAAAGCGGCCTGAACAGCGTCGGCTACGCCAAGGGCTTTGACCGGCAGGGCAAGCCCGATGAGGCACTGAAAGCCGAGGCGGTGCTGCTGGCAAAGAACGCCGATGTGGTGCTGCTGTGCATGGGTCTGGACGAGATCAAGGAGAGCGAGGGCATCGACCGCGCCGACATGAAGCTGGCAGAGAACCAGCTGGAACTGCTGGCGGCTGTGGCGGCGGCAAACCCCAACGTGGTGGTGCTGCTGAGTGCAGGCTCCTCGCTGGAAAGCGATTGGGTCAAGGACTGCAAGGCGCTGGTCTACGGCTGTCTGGGCGGTCAGGCCGGTGCGGGCGCACTGGTCGAGGTGCTCACCGGCGCGCAGAACCCCTGCGGTAAGCTGGCGGAGACTTGGGCGCGCAGCTACGCCGACACCCCCGCAAAAGCGCATTTCGGCGGCGACGGCCCCACTGTGGAGTACCGCGAGGGTCTGTATGTGGGCTACCGCTACTACGACACCGCCGGTGTGCCCACCGCCTTCCCCTTCGGCTACGGCCTGAGCTATACCAGCTTTGCGTACAGTGACCTGAAAGCAGACGAAAAGGGCGTGACCCTGACCGTCACCAACACTGGCAGCTGTGCCGGTGCCGAGGTGGTGCAGCTGTATGTGGCAAAGCCGGATGCAAAAGTTTTCCGCCCCGTCAAGGAGCTGAAGGGCTTTACCAAGGTGCAGCTGGAAGCCGGAGAGAGCAAGACCGTCACCATCCCGCTGGACGATAAGGCGTTCCGCTACTGGAATGTCAAGACCGACCGCTGGGAGGTGGAGGGCGGCAGCTATCAGCTGCTGGTGGGCGCTTCCAGCGCCGATATCCGCTTGACTGCCGCCGTCACGGTGGCGGGCACCGGCGCACCCGACCCCTATGCGGGCAAAGACCTTGCACATTACCGCACTGCGCAGGTGCAGAACGTGCCGGACGCGGAGTTTGAGGCGCTGCTTGGCCGTCCCATCCCGGAGAACAAGGTGCACATCGACCGCAACATGACGCTGGGCGAGATGGGACACGGACGCAGCCCCATCGGCTGGCTGGCGGCTGCCGTGCTGGGCACCCTGCTGCGCCGCAGCATCAAAAAGGGCAAGCCCGACCTGAACATCCTGTTCCAGTACAATATGCCTCTGCGGGCGCTGTCCAAAATGACCAACGGCGCTATCAGCATGGGCATGGTGGACGGCATCGTGATGGAGCTGCAGGGCTTCTGGATCATCGGTCTTGTGCGGGTGATCGTGGAGGCCGTGAAGAACCTCGTGCTGAACAGCCGCATGGAAGAGCGCTTGAAAAACAGCTGAAAGGAAGCAGGCTATGAATTTCTGGAATAACTTTGCGGCAAAGCACCCCGCCGCTGCCAAGTGGGTGCGCGAGGGCGGCCTGTTCGTCATCGTGTCCAACCTCATCACGGTGTTCAAGTACCTGCTGCTGCAATTTCTGCCCAAGGCCTTTGCAAGCCTGCCGGTGGTGGATTTCGGCTGGCCGGGCATCGACATTACCCTGTTCGGCGAGACCTTCAAGTGGAACATCCTCGGCTACGATGCCGCCCACGGCGGCCTGCCCTACTTCTGCGCCTACATGATCGCCATGGTCATCGGCGAGTGCATCAACTTCCCCATCCAGCGCAATTTTGTGTTCCGCAGCAAGGGCAATCTGGCAAAACAGATCGGCTGGTATGTGCTGGCCTTCTGCATCATCACCTGCATCGTCAACTCCATCAACTGCATCTGGGTGGCAGTGGCAGGGCTGCTGGTACCGGACTTCATCTACAACATCGGCACCACCGTGCTCAACGGCGGCATCTCCATGGTGATCTTCTTCTTTGTGAATAAGATCATCTTCCCGGAGGGCGAAAAAGCCGCCAAATAATAAGCTATTCTCCTTCATTTTCTTCTCTTCATCATAAACCAGAAGGGCTGCTCCGTTCTCCGGAGCAGCCTTTTTGGTTTGGGGAGAGAACCCTCTCAGTCACGTCTGACGGCGTGCCAGCTCCCCCCTCGGGGAAGCTGGCATCGCGCAGCGATGACTGAGGGGGTGCCTGCCGCAGCCATCTTATTTTTGTTTTTCTGCACAAAATGTTCCGCGGGCAGGGTTTTCCTCTTGACAAGCGGGCAAATGTTTCGTACTATATTTAGTAGTATGGAATCAAAGACGCTGTACGCAGGTTTCTGTGTGACCCCTGTACCCGTTTCAGGCAAAGCGTGCCTGTTTGATATAAAATGGAACCGTAAAGAGAAAAGCCGTATGCTTTTGCCCGTGCCGCCGGTTTTGGGTGGTGCGTATGGTTTTGGTGTCACTTTTTGCATTGAAAGCTCTTTCTATATCATTGCCCGTGTCCTGCTGCGCAGCGTCTCCTGCTTTTAATTTTGCATTGAATTGAAACAAAGGAGAGTGAACGCAATGACCGCGATCGGAGTGATCGTGGCCTTGATCGTTGCTGTTGTCGGTGTGGCTGCGGGCTATTTTATTGGTTACAACAACCGTAAAAAGACCGCCGAAGCCCAGATCGGCAGCGCCGAGGCCGAGGCTACCCGGCTGGTGAACGAGGCGATCAAGACCGCCGACCAGAAGCGCAAGGAAGCGGTTCTGGAAGCAAAGGACGAGGCTTTCCGTCTGAAAGCCGAGGTCGATGCCCAGAAGGCAGAGGCCGACAAGGAGATCAAGCAGCGCCGTGCGGAGATCAGCCGTCAGGAGAACCGCATCGACCAGAAGGAGACAGCGCTGGACCGCAAGACCGAAGCGCTGGAAAAGAAGGAAGAAGAGCTGAAAAAGCGCGCTGCCGAGGCCGAGGAGCGTCTGGCAGAGATCGACGCTCTGCGCGCCAAGGAGATGGAGCGTCTGGAAACGCTGGCCGGTTTGAGCCATGAGGACGCCCGCGAAGTGCTGCTGCACAAGGTGGACGAGGAGCTGACCCACGAAAAGGCCGTGCGCGTTGCCGCCTACGAGACCGACCTGAAGGAAAACTGCGATAACATCGCCCGCAACCTCATCGGACAGGCTGTCAGCCGCTGCGCTGCCGACCATTGCAGCGAGACCACCGTCAGCGTGGTGCCGCTGCCCAGCGATGAGATGAAGGGCCGCATCATCGGCCGCGAGGGCCGCAACATCCGCGCACTGGAGACCGCTACCGGCGTGGATCTGATCATCGACGATACCCCGGAGGCCATCACCCTGTCCTCCTTCGACCAGACCCGCCGCGAGGTGGCCCGCATGACGCTGGAGCGCCTGATCGGCGATGGCCGTATCCACCCCGCCCGCATCGAGGAGACGGTGGAAAAGTGCCGCCACGATCTGGAACTGCAGATGAAGCGCGAGGGCGAGCGTGCAGTGATGGAGCTGGGCATCCACGGCCTGCACCCCGACCTGATCAAGCTGATCGGCCGGTTGAAGTACCGCACCAGCTTTGGCCAGAACGCCCTGACCCACAGCATGGAAGTGGCTTGGGTGGCCGGTCTGCTGGCAGGCGAGATGGGCGTGAACGTTACCATGGCACGCCGCGCCGGTCTGCTGCATGATATCGGCAAGGCACTGGATCACGAGATCGAGGGCAGCCACGTCCAGATCGGCGTGGACATCTGCCGCAAGTACAAGGAGAACACCCAGATCATCCACGCCATTGAGGCACACCACGGCGACGTGGAGCCCAAGACCCCGCTGGCCTTCATCATTCAGGCTGCCGACGCCATCAGCGCCGCCCGCCCGGGTGCCCGCCGCGAGAACGTGGAAAGCTACGTCAAGCGTCTGGAAAATCTGGAGGAGATCTCCTCCAGCTTCGAGGGCGTGGAGCAGGCCTTTGCCGTACAGGCAGGCCGCGAGGTGCGCATTCTGGTCAAGCCCGACGTCATCAGCGACGATCAGGTCATCCTGCTGGCACGCGCCATCGCCAAAAAGATTGAGGATACGCTGGATTACCCCGGCCAGATCAAGGTCAACGTCATCCGCGAGAGCCGCGCTGTGGAGTACGCAAAATAAAGCCTTTTCCGCAGGCTGCCGTGTTTTTTGCACGGCAGCCTGTTTTTTTGCGCCAAAATGATTGCATTTCCTGTTAAAAAAAGGTATCATGGATGCAGAAGAAAGCAAAAAGAACTGCGTCCGTGCGGACGCAGACCCGTAACGACCCCGGAACGGAAAGGAGCATCGTTCTATGAAAAACTGGAAGAAATTACTGGCCTGCCTGCTGGTCGGCTTGATGGCACTGACCGTGTTCACCGCCTGCGATGCCAGCGTAGGCGCACCGATGAGCCCCAAGCGCTCGGACGCCGAAAGCGCAGAGGCACTGTGCACCAGATTCGGCGTGACCTACGATAAGGATCTGAGCGAAAAGGCTTACAGCATTGCGAACTGGATTGTCAGTACCTCGCCGTCCTACGACACCAAGGCAGATAAGCCCGAGTTCTACCGCGTCGTTATTGCAAATGCAAATAATGCGGCACGAGCATTTTTGAAAGAGGGAAACTATGCCCACGCGTTTGAAAGCCTGAACATGGGGACTTTTGGTCTGAACGATTTTGTTCCGGGCTTCGATATCAAAACCGCCGAGTGGTCGTCGAAGGACGATTCCATCACCTTTGTTCTGCCGAGGGACGACATTTACCCCGAAGCCATGACCAAAGCCGCAAAGGGCAAGACCAAACTGGGCGTTGCCTATGTGGTAAAGGACGGCGTAAGCTACGCCGTGGTGCTGTTTGGGTGAATTTCATTACAACAAACAAAGCAGCCGCTGCACGAGAAAGTGCAGCGGCTGCTTTGTTTGTGCTGGGATACGATCAGCCCTTCAGGAAAGCCGGCAGAGGCTTGCCCTCCTTGAGCCACTGGTGATACTCGGCGGTGGCGGCAAATTCCACGTCACCGGCAGAGTTCAGCGCGGTCTCTACCGAGTCCTGCACCACGCCGATGATGAAGCCCACGCCCACCATCTGCATGGCGATGTCGTTGGAGATGCCGAACAGCGAGCAGGCCATGGGGATCAGCAGCAGGGAGCCGCCGGCCACGCCGGAAGCGCCGCAGGCACCCAGAGCGCTCATGGCGCTCAGCACGATGGCGGCGGGCAAAGACACCTGAATGCCCAGGGTGTTAGCCGCTGCCAGCGTCATGATGGTAATGGTGATGGCGGCACCGTCCATGTTGATGGTAGCGCCCAGCGGGATGGACACGGAGTACATATCCTTGTCCAGACCCAGCTTTTCACACAGGGACATATTCACAGGGATGTTGGCGGCAGAACTGCGGGTGAAGAAAGCGGTCAGGCCGGATTCCTTCAGGCAGCGGAATACCAGCGGGTACGGGTTGCAGCGCAGGTAGATGAACATGATGAGGGGAGAAACGATCAGCGCCATGAACAGCATGGTGCCCACCAGCAGCGCCAGCAGCTTGCCATACTGGGTAAAGATGGCCAGACCGTTGCCGGAAACGTTGGTGTACACCAGACCCATGATGCCGAAGGGTGCCAGATTGATGATCCAGCGCACGATCTGAGAAACGGCATCGGCGGTGTTTGCCAGAAAGACCTTGGTGCTCTCTGCGCCGATGTTCTTCATGGCAATGCCGAACATACAGGCCCAGAACAGGATGCCGATGTAGTTGCCGTTCATCAGGGCGCTGACGGGGTTGGCCACAAAGTTGGTCAGCAGGGTGCTCAGCACCTCGCCCAGACCCTGCGGGATCACGTCGGACTGCGCCGCATCGGCCAGTACCACTGTGACCGGGAACATAAAGCTGGTGATGGCCGCAATGGCTGCCGCCAGAAAGGTGGTGAGCATGTACAGCCAGATCACGGTGCCAAAGCGGCGGTCCAGCTTGGACGAGCCCTGTGCCAGTGCGCTTGCCACAATGACAAACACCAGCACCGGGGCAATGCCCTTCAGTGCACCGACGAACAGGCTGCCCAGCTCGCCTACCCAACCCGCGCCCGGCACTAACAGTGCCAGCACCGAACCGACTGCCAGGCCGATCAGGATGCGCAGGATCAGGCTGGTCTGGTTGTATTTTGCCGCAACCGCTTTCAAGGTTTTCATATCGTAACACTCCTCTTATACTGTACGCCAAGCGCGTACATTTTCCTGTTTCTTGTACGAGAACAGTTGTCATTATAGCATATACGGCAAAAAAGAGGAAGTGTTTTCAGGCATTTTGACGCCTCAAATCACGTTTTTTGTAACCTTTTGCAAAATTGCCTTGAAAACTGTACTTGTATAAAATACAGTTTTGCGGTTTTGACGAGGAACAGAACCCGCTCAGGGAAGCACCCCTTCGGTCTGCATCCCCGGCTCCCCTGCCATACCAAATTTACATAGAATGCAACTTTTACTTGCCAAACTATTGTCTTTTACTGGAAAGTATTGTATACTTATCACATTCAGAGCAAGTATTGCTTGCCAAAATGTCCGCATATTTGAAAAGAAACACTTGTCAATACAGATGAGAAAGAGAGGACTTTCCCTATGAACGAGACCGTAACCAAGCGTTTCCTGCTTTACTTCCGCCTGATGCTGCTGGTCTGGATCCTGATTGCAAATGCCGTCATCCACCTGACCGGCATGGAGTACAGCTGGCTGATCTTCCTGAGCAACATCATGATGTTCACGCTGGAGGGTGATGTGAAGGATCGCCTTGTCACTGTGGAGCTGGGCGGCCTTGTGGGTCTGGTGCTCACTGTGGCGGCGCTGCTGTCCATCAGTGCCCTGACCCCTGTTCTGGGCGATTTCCTCGGCTTTATCCTGCCGCTGGCCGTGGTGCTGTTCATCCTCATCATCCTGCACCCCTACGCACCCAAGGTGCTGAACAATGTGGGCTTTGCCTACCTGACCGTGGCCTGCATTGATATCCCCGCCCTGACTGCCCATCTGCCGCAGTTCTTTATCACCTTCATCGTGGGCTCTGTGCTCTTTAACGGTGTCTGCGTGCTGCTGATGAAGCCCGCAAAGGCGCTGGCTGTGCGCAGCGTGGAGAAGCAGGGTGCATAAAAAAGTATATTTCTGCCGTTATCTCTTGATTTTTTTGTTCCGGCGTGCTACAATCAGCGTAGTTTCATCCTGTCCAAAACATTGATGCGGACAAACCGAAGCCCCGCTTTTCATGCCGCAGAGAGGGCTGCCCCGGGTTTCCGGGTGCTGCAAGCAGCCTGCCATGACCCCGGCTTCTACCACCGCAGAGTGCAGAGGCGAACCTCTGCCGGGCGTGCCCGTTACAGCACTGCGAGGGGCGCGTTTCCCCGCCGGGGAGCGCGCAATTCGGGTGGAACCGTGGAACGCAGACATTTGATCGGCGCTTCATCCCGTGAGTTTTACGGGGTGAAGCGCTTTTTATTTTTGTTCAACACCGCATTGTCAAAGGAGAATCTGCTATGAAGATCATCTACAAGGACGGTCATGTGGACGAGTGCCCGCAGGATCAGGAACTGCACGTTATCCGTCACACCGCTGCTCACGTTATGGCACAGGCCATCAAGCGCCTGTATCCGCAGGCTGATTTTGCCTTCGGCCCTGCCACCGAGAACGGCTTCTATTACGATGTCGATCTGGGCGACCAGAAGCTGAGCGACGAGGATCTGGCCAACATCGAAAAAGAGATGCGCAAGATCGTCAAGGAGAACCTGCCCATCAAGCCCTTCATCCTGCCCCGCGCCGAGGCTGAGAAGCTGATGGAGGAGCGTCAGGAGCACTACAAGGTCGAGCACATGGCAGATCTGGCTGACGAGACCGAGTTCAGCTTCTTCCAGCAGGGCGAGTACGTGGATATGTGCATCGGACCCCACCTGACCTACACCAAGGCACTGAAGGCTTTCAAGATCACCCAGCAGTCCGGCGCATACTGGAAGAACGACAAGGAAAACAAGATGCTGACCCGTATCAACGGCGTGGCTTTCCACAATCAGGAGGAGCTGGACGCCTGGGAGAAGGAGCAGCAGGAGGCCCGTGAGCGCGATCACCGCAAGATCGGCAAGGAGATGGGCCTGTTTATGACCGACGACCTGGTGGGCCGCGGCCTGCCCATGTTCCTGCCCGCAGGCTACACCGTCTGGCAGGAGCTGGAGAACTATATCAAGGAGAAGGAGCGTGCACGCGGCTACCTGCACGTGATGACCCCCTGCATCGGTACCGTGAACCTGTACAAGACCTCCGGTCACTGGGATCACTACCGCGAGAACATGTTCCCCGCCATGGAGATGGAGGGTGAAAGCTATGTCCTGCGCCCGATGAACTGTCCCCACCACATGATGATCTACGCAAATCGTCCCCACTCTTACCGTGACCTGCCCATGCGCATCGGTGAGATCGCACACGATTTCCGCTACGAGTCCTCCGGCACCCTGAAGGGCATTGAGCGCGGCCGCCACTTCTGCCAGAACGATGCCCATCTGTTCTGCACCCCGGAGCAGATCAAGAGCGAGGTCGCCGATGTCTGCAACCTGATCTTCGAGACCTACAAGGACTTCAAGATCACCGATTACCGCTGCGTTCTGTCCCTGCGTGACCCCGCCGACAAGAAAAAGTACCACGATGACGATGCCATGTGGAACCACGCCGAAAACGCTCTGCGCGAGGTGCTGACCGAGCTGGGCATCCACTTCACCGAGGAGATCGGCGAGGCCGCCTTCTACGGCCCCAAGCTGGACGTGAACGTCAAGCCCGCCGTGGGTGCTGAGTATACTCTGTCCACCTGCCAGCTGGACTTCTGCCTGCCCGCAAAGTTCCACCTGACCTATG
>ENA-OWZP01000883-OWZP01000883.1-human-gut-metagenome-genome-assembly--contig:-NODE-883-length-10679-cov-9.243599_pt1 | contig 10679 bp, 9 predicted proteins | sample MGYA00249258_ERZ652111 | MGnify/ENA primary metagenome ERZ652111 (study PRJEB26925, sample SAMN05826993) | human gut metagenome | biome: ENVO:2100002; feature: ENVO:00000062; material: ENVO:00002003...
ATGTCTTAGGGTCTCGTGGGCTCGGAGATGTGTATAAGAGACAGGCTTACATAGGAACCACAAATATAAATGGAAAAAAGAAAGACTTTGAAGGAAAGAAATGTACAAAGGAAGATTTTTATGCATACCTGAAAAAAAGTGTAATTGAGTGCATAAATGATTCTGAAAAGACAGATTGGTTAAAGCTGGAACTGGAAAAAGGAAATTTTTTGCCGAAACAATTGACAGGGGAAAACAGTGTCATTCCGTATCAGGTACATTTATATGAACTAAATGCAATCATAACGAATTTGCAGGAACGGATTCCTTTGCTGAAAAGAGACGGTGAAAAAATCTGTCAGATATTTACATTCAGAGTTCCTTATTATGTAGGACCTTTAAATGGAATTTCAATAGATGGAAAAAAGACAAACTGGGTAAAAAGAAAAGAAGGCGTGATTTATCCGTGGAATTTCAGTGATATCGTGGATGAAGAATCCAGTGCGGAAAGTTTTATCCGTCGTATGACGAATAAATGCACATACCTTATTCATGAGGATGTTTTGCCGAAGTATTCACTTTTATATAGTAGATTTGAAGTATTGAATGAGCTTAATAATGTCCGGTTGAATGGTGAACTGTTATCAGTAGAATTAAAACAGAAAATATACGAAGATGTATTTCAGAGATATCGAAAAGTTACTCAGAAAAGGCTGAAGAGATATTTACTGACAGAAGGAATAATCGATGAAAATACAGTTATCACAGGACTCGACGGAGATTTTAAAGGATCATTGACTGCTTATCATGATTTTAAAGAAAAACTGACAGGCTTGAATTTGACTGAAAGGGAAAAAGAAGAAATCATTTTAAATATCACATTGTTTGGTGATGCACGTTCATTGCTAAGAAAGCGAATTGGAAAGATATGTTCGCAGTTGTCAGATAAGCAGAAAGAAAATCTGAGTAAATTATCATATCAAGGATGGGGAAGATTATCAAAAAAATTTTTAAATGGAATTGCGATTTCGGTGAAGGGAGAAGAAGAGTGGACGATTATAAAAGCACTCTGGGAAACCCAGGATAATCTGTCTCAGTTAATGGGAGCTAAATATACATTCAGAAATGCGGTAGAAAAAGAAAACGGAGAATTAGAAAACAGGGAAATTTCATATGAGACTGTAAAAGACTTGAGTATTTCTCCTTCTGTAAAACGACAGGTGTGGCAGTCGCTATTGATCGTAAAAGAGATCTGCAAAATACAGAAAAAACCACCCAGAAAAGTTTTTGTAGAAGTAGCAAAGGAAAAGACGAACAGTGGAAGAACAGAATCTAGAAAAAAACGATTACAGGATTTTTATAAGTACTGCAGTAAATACGAGAAAGAACTGTATGATGAAAGCATACAGAACAAACTGGAAAAATGTTCGGAGTCAGATTTGCGAAGTGATAAACTGTTTCTATACTATATGCAAATGGGAAGATGTATGTATACAGGACAGCCGATAGATTTTGATGAACTATGGAACAATCAGAAATATGATATAGACCATATTTATCCTCAGTCAAAGACAATGGATGATAGTATTGATAATCGCGTTCTTGTAAAAAGAATATCAAATCAGGAAAAAACGGATGTATATCCGATTCGAGCTGATATCAGAGAGAAACGTCGGGGATTTTGGAAAGAGTTAAAAAATGTAGGACTTATTTCTGAAGAGAAATATAAACGTCTGACACGTGCTACAGAATTTGAACCGGCGGAACTGGCAGGCTTTATTTCCAGACAGCTGGTAGAAAACCGGCAGACTACAAAAGTTGTAGCAAGCATATTGAAACAGGCTATGCCGGATACAGAGATTGTTTATGTGAAAGCACGAACGGTTTCTGAATTTCGTCATAAATTTAATTTCATTAAAGTAAGGGAAATGAATGATTTTCATCATGCAAAAGACGCCTATCTTAATGTAGTTGTTGGAAATACTTATCTGGTGAAATTTACAAAAAGTCCGGTGAATTTTATTGAAAATCACTCAAACAGAAGCTATAACCTTAAGAAAATGTTTACTGATGGCAGAGTGGAGAGAAATGGAGAAATTGCCTGGATTTCCGGAGAGAACGGCACGATTGGAACTGTTCGAAATATTATGAAAAAGAATAATATTCTGGTTACACGCAGAGCTCACGAAGCTACAGGTGGATTTTTTGATCAGCAGCTGATGAAGAAGGGAAAAGGCCAGGTACCAGTTAAAGGCAGTGATGAGAGACTGCTGGATATCGAGAAGTATGGTGGATACAATAAAGAGACAGGTGCTTACTTTGTATTAGTAGAATCAGATGAAAAGAAAGGAAAGAAAAAGAGAACAATTGAATATGTACCTATTCGGCTGAAAAAACAGTTGGAAAATAACAGGAAAGCATTGGAAAATTATCTTTGTGAACAGAGAGGACTAACAAATCCGGTTGTGTTGATTGATAAAATTAAAATGGATTCTTTATTCAGGGTTGACGGATTCTTTATGTGGTTATCAGGTAGAACAGGTAATCAGTTGCTTTTTAAATGTGCAAATCAATTAGTGCTTTCAACAGAAGATGAGGCAACTTTAAAGAAAATAGTTAAATTTGTAAATCGTAGAAAAGAAAATAAAGAAATCAAGATTTATGAATCGGATAAATTGAATGAAGAGATGCTGAATCGATTGTATAATACTTTTCTGTATAAACTGCAGAACTCGATTTATGGAAACAGATTGGGAGAGCAGGCAAAAACGTTATCTTCTAAAAAAGAGAACTTTGATAAATTACAGATAGAAGAGAAATGTCTTGTGCTTTATGAAATTTTGCATATGTTCCAATGTCAGAGTGCTACATCTGATCTGCAATTAATAGAAGGTCCTGGAAAAGCAGGGACCTTGCGGTTGAATAGCAATATAACAAAATATAAAAATATTAATATAATAAATCAATCACCTACGGGTATTTATGAACAGGTGATTGATCTGCAAAAAATATGAGTTGGCGGATTGTTGTCATTTCCAAACGTGCAAAACTGGATTACCAAATGGGTTGTATGGTAGTACGGAACGAAGAAGTGACAAAAATTCATCTGGGAGAAATATCAACGGTTCTAATTGAATCTACAGCTGTGTCAATTACAACAAGCTTGTTGTCAGAGCTGACGAAAAAGAAGATAAAGGTGATTTTTTGTGATGAAAAGAGAAACCCATCTTCGGAGTTGATAGGCTACTATGGAAGCCACGATACCAGTAATAAAGTGCGAAAACAGATTCAGTGGAGTCGAAATATCAAGGATGCGGTATGGACAGAAATCGTAACAGAAAAAATACGCAAGCAAAAGGAACTGTTGGAATATCTGGGAAAGGAGGAATCAGGAGTACTGCAATCATATTTGAATGAGATTTGCTGGAATGATGAGACAAACAGAGAGGGACATGCAGCAAAAGTGTATTTTAATGCATTATTTGGTCTTGCATTTACAAGAACAGAAGATTGTGTGGTAAATGCGGCACTGAATTACGGATATAGTATTATTTTATCTGCATTTACAAGAGAAATCGTTGCGGGAGGATATATCACACAGCTGGGATTATTTCACGACAATATGTTTAATCAGTTTAATTTCGCATCGGATCTAATGGAGCCGTTTCGTATTCTGGTTGATCGTGAAGTTGTCAACATGGCGGTAACAGAATTTGCACAGGAAGAAAAAATGCGTCTTGTAAATATTTTAAATCAGGAAGTCATAATAGACGGAAAAAAACAGTACGTGAATAATGCGGTTAAAATATATTGTAAGAGTGTGTTTGATGCGTTAAATGAAAATGACAGTGCTCTGATTCGATTTTATCAGTTTGAATTATAGGTTTATGAGAGTATTAGTGTTTTTTGATCTTCCGGTAGTTACTGCGGAACAACGGAGAGAATATGTAAAATTCCGAAAATTCTTATTAAAAAATGGTTTCCTTATGTTACAGGAATCTGTTTACTGCAAAATAGCACTGAACGGGACGGCAGTGAGGGGGATTGTAGATAGTGTACATAAAAACAGTCCCCCGGAAGGGTTAGTACAATTATTGTCTGTAACAGAAAAACAATATTCAAAAATGGATCTTATAGTAGGAGAGACAAAATCTGAGGTTTTAGATAGCGATGAAAGGCTGGTGATTTTATGAAATTGGCACATGTGGATCTGGAAAGAGTGATTGACCTGGATTGCAGAGAGGCAGTAGAATGGATCATTGAATCACCAGTACTCTTTCGAAAATATGTTCAACTTTTGAAGCAGCAGTTAGAGGGAAATGAGGGAGAATTTGTTCTGTCAGAAGGAGATATAATGCTTGATATTTCTAAATGTGCAGAGATAATTCTGGACCCGTTTGCACTTGATTTTGAAGACCGCAGGATACAGAAAAAACTATATACGGAGCTTCAAAAGAAAGCGTACGAAGAAGAAATGTTTTTAGCGACGCAAAAAATATCGGCGGATTTGCAGAAATATATTTTTGACCTGGAGAGTGTTTGTGGTTATGATATCGAAGTTGGTGAGACAGTAGATATTCAGACCATTTTTAAAGCACTTGGAATAAAAATGGAAGGCGGTAAATATAGTTTTTCAGAGAAACTTGCTCAGTACATGAAAATCATGTCAGAATTGCTGGGAAAGAAATTGCTCATTTTTGTAAATATACGGTCATATCTGGAAAATGATCAGATTCGGGAACTGATGAAAAACGCAGTATATAATGAAATTTCACTATTATTTATCGAAAATACACAAAGAGACTTTTCAAAAGATGAAAAATACTATATAATTGACAAAGATAGTTGTGAAATTTATTGATTCATAAGGTTTGAATACCGTACTATAAGTGCGTATGAGGCACTTCATTTTTGGATTTGAGGTTTGAGAATGATGTAAAAATGTATGGTATTCAAACTTTCACGCCTGTTGGACTGGTAGAAGTGTGTTTGAGAATGATGTAAAAATGTATGGTATTCAAACTTCCGATCCATTCATCATGGTTTGCCCACAGTTTGAGAATGATGTAAAAATGTATGGTATTCAAACAAATGCAACCAGGATCTGATCGTATTGGCGTTTGAGAATGATGTAAAAATGTATGGTATTCAAACTACCAACCAGAATGACACTCCATATCACAAGTTTGAGAATGATGTAAAAATGTATGGTATTCAAACAATCAGATATACGCTCTAATTGTGATAGTGGTTTGAGAATGATGTAAAAATGTATGGTATTCAAACCGGCAGTCGTTGTCCAGCCATAAGCCTGTGTTTGAGAATGATGTAAAAATGTATGGTATTCAAACAATATAATTCTTTCTCAACACCAATTCTTTGTTTGAGAATGATGTAAAAATGTATGGTATTCAAACACGACGGCATACACCGCACTCCATTCCTTGTTTGAGAATGATGTAAAAATGTATGGTATTCAAACAACCAGTAACAAGGGAAGAAAAATATCTTGGTTTGAGAATGATGTAAAAATGTATGGTATTCAAACACAAAAGGCATGATAAAATGGTATTGTTAGTTTGAGAATGATGTAAAAATGTATGGTATTCAAACAAAGAGAATTGGTAGAAAAATGTTTCCTTGGTTTGAGAATGATGTAAAAATGTATGGTATTCAAACCGCGCACCACGCCCATCCGTATTCCATCTTGTTTGAGAATGATGTAAAAATGTATGGTATTCAAACAAGATACAGCAAAGCCACACAGGTATACCGGTTTGAGAATGATGTAAAAATGTATGGTGTTCAAACCATATCAGCGCAAAGCGTAAAAAGCCAATGGTTTGAGAATGATGTAAAAATGTATGGTATTCAAACTTTCCGACTGCTTCACCAGCTTTAAAAGCGTTTGAGAATGATGTGAAAATGTATGATATTCAAACAGAGGAGTATCCACAGGGTACCTATTTTATAGTTTGAGAATGATATAAAATTGTATAGTATAAGAAAAGGTTAAAGTTATAAAGATTTTTGTATGACTTTAGCCTTTTGTTTTTCTTTGTGCAAATTCAAGCATAATCTCCCCATTTTTCATGAATATATGCTAAAATAAACCTATATCCCCAAACTACTACTCCACAGCTTTCACTCAGGTGCTTTTTGGAACTAACGAGACTTATAAATATTGTATCACAAGATAAAAAACAGAGGTAGACGTGTGGAAAAAATTAAAGTAAAAGAATTTTGGTTAAACACCCTGGACGACACACAGACGTCCTCCAGAACAACGAAATCCAGGCAAACAAGCTGACTGGATTTGTGATGTTCCTTGGAAGTATTATCCTGGCATTGGTGCTGATCTTAAGTATGGCAGGTCTGTTTCAGATAAAGAAAGAAACACTTGGACCGCTGGTGTTTCAGGGGATACTGGAGCTGTTGATCCCGGCAGTTATCTGCAGGGCAGTAAAGGCGAGGAAGCTCTGGCTGAAGTATGTGCTGATCATAGAACTACTGATCGTACTGACTGAATAAGATCAGCTATCTGGCACTTTTTTTGCACTTTGAGTTTACAGAGAATCAGCAGCTGTGTACCAGCTCCATAATACGGTCAGTTGCGTGTCCGTCACATGCAGACATGAACTTCTCGCGGAAAGCCTGAACCTCAGCTTTATCGAAACGACTGTTCAGGTTCTGAATGTAGTCGATGACTTCATCTGTCTCAGAAACAACAGGGCCGGGGGTGAGGTCATCGTAGTTGTAGTAGAAACCTCTCCAGTCGAAGTAATCTTCCAGGTCGTAGGCGTAGAAGATCATTGGGCGTTCGAAAAGGGAGTATTCGAAGATCAGGGATGAGTAGTCGGAGATGCAGATATCGCTGACGCAGAGCAGTTTATCGATATCCAGATCTGTTGTTACATCCATTGCGAAATCTTTGCAGTCCTCGGGAATTTCCGGGCGTTTTTTTACGAACGGGTGGTGTTTCAGGAGAAGAATGTATTCATTTCCAAGGGCTTTTTTCATAGCCGGGATGTCGAGGCAGTCAGGGGTTTTGGCTTTTGCGACTCTTCCGCGGAAGGTAGGTGCGTACAGGATTACTTTTTTGGAACGGGCCTGGGGGAATACGGAGTAAACAGATTCCCTGGCATTTTTAATAAAATTTTTATCATAAAAAACATCTGTACGGCTGATTCCGGTTGCTACGATTTCGGTATCAGTACCTTTCAGGTTCATGGCTTCTTCGTAAGCCCAGCTGACTTCCGGACTGCTGACTGTAACGTAGGATAAGTTCCTGTAGTTGGGGAATTTTTCCTGAGTGCGGCGGTCGGCACCAAAGATCAGGTCAGCAGTGCTCATGCCGAATTTCTTAAAAGCACCGCAGGCGTGCCACACCTGAAAGATTCGGCTTCCTTTGCGCAGCGAAATACTGCTTGTGACATCGCAGGCATCATTGAGAAAGATATAATGTGCATCCGCGATATCTTTCAGCATATGAAGGCAGCGGCGGATATAAGCCGGATTATTTGATTTGATGTTCAGAAGATATTCTTCGTGGACCTCATAGCCTTCGTCTTTCATGCGTTTGTAAATAAGCTGAAAAGCATCTGTGATCTTGTCAAAACGTGCTTCAATAAAAACGACTTTATCAGGATTCATCTTTCGGGTAAGCGCGAAAAATTTATAAGTGAAGGGATAAACGACCCGAAAGATCAGAACTTTGCGGGCCATTCGATAGCACTTCTTAACTTTCGATGGCAGTGCCCGGTAGATTTTTTTCAAAACTTTTTTTAAAATCTTCTTCATGTGTTAATTCTCCCAAATCATAATTGTTTTTCCCATGATCTTATGAATATCGATTTCGAAAGCACGGATGATGTCCTGAATATTTTTTACGTGGATTTCGGCTCCTACGATTTTTTCCAGCTGGTTTACCACATCCGGATTTTCTTTATACAGGTTAATAAGACCAAGAAAATCTTCCCGGCCGCTTCGGCTGCTTCCGAAAAGACGAAGACCTTTTTCCAGGATCATTCTTGTGTTAAGCGGGGCAAGGTCTTCGGACACACCCATGATGGAAATGGTTCCCTCCGGATTAATATGGTCAATGATCTGATTGATGGCTTTGGATGAAGCAGCTCCACCTACGCATTCGAATGCGTGGTCCAGATAAAAGTCGTCCGGAATCTCGGAAATCAGGAATACATCATCTGCAAAAGAAAAATCATGAAGTTTGTATTCATTGACGCCAAACACACAGATTCTGCTTTCCGGTAGTATGATTTTCAGAAGAAGTGAAGTAATGTAACCAAGGTTGCCATCGCCCCATACGCCAATTACATTTCTGCGTGTATGTGAAAAACGGAGAAATCTCCGGATGGCATGGTAGCTGACACTGACGATTTCTGTAAAAGCAGCCACAGAAAGATTGATATCTTCCGGGAGCGGTACAAGACGATCCGGTTTCATACTGACATATTCCTGCATAAAGCCATCAAAGCCACTGGCACGGAACTGGCTGCTCCGCAGATAATTCTCCGCAATGACCTCATCGGTTTCGGAAGGGGTATTGGGAATCATGACCACAAGAGTCTCCTCCTGGAACTGACCGGACGGATCATAAACCACCCGGCCTACTGCTTCATGAATCAGAGCCATGGGAAGCTTTTTGCGGAGAATGTTTTCCGCACGGAGCCCCTGATAATAGCGTTGATCTGCATTGCAGATAGACAGGCGGACAGGATGAACAATCACATGGGAGGTATCAAGGGTGATATCCTTAAAAACCAGTTCAAACTGACGTGGCCTGACCAGGCGATAGACAGAAGTTAACATTTATTTTCCCTCCATTAGAGCTTCAGCCAGACGGATATCAGAAGGATATGTGATTTTGATGTTGGTAACATCACCTTCTACCAGCTGGACTTTTTCACCTTTGAGAACGAGAATTTTGCATGCGTCTGTGAGAATCTGTTTTTCTGCTGCAGTAAGGCTTTCATAAATGTCGCGGAGTTTTTTTGCCCGGAAAGACTGCGGTGTCTGGCCCTGATACATAGTGGAACGGTCCGGAATGGAACTGATAAACTGATGGCCTGCGCTTTCCACAATGGTATCCGTTGCCGGGATTACGGTGTCACAGGCGCCACATTCCTGGGCTGCACGGATATTTTCTTCAATCATGCGATGGGAGACAAAAGGACGGACAGAGTCATGGGTGACAATAATGGTATTGTCATCAAGGCCGAAATTTTCTTCAATATAGCGGATTCCATTCATGATGGTTTCGTTTCTTGTGGAACCGCCCTGTACAACAACAACGTTGGATGATCTCGGGATATATTTCCGGATCAGATCCCTGGTGTGTGAGATCCATGCTCTTGGTGAAAGAACGATTACTTTATCGAAGGCAGAATGAATGGCAAATTTTTCTATTGTGTGGATAATGATTGGCTTTTTGCCGATTTCCATAAACTGTTTCGGGCGTTCTGCGTTGCCCATTCGTGTTCCCTGGCCACCAGCCAGGATAATTCCAAAAATATTATTAGCCATATATATTACCTCTTATTTATTTGGAGATTTTGAAACATAATTCATAATACGCCGGGTTGCATGTCCGTCGCAGGCGGCCATGTAGTCCTGAAAGAAATCGTGGTACTTCTGATTAACGGAAGAATTAAGGCGTGCCTCGTCAGAAAGAACTTTTACAAGCTGTTCTTCTTTTTGAATATGGATACCTGGAAGTGTGCGGTAATCCAGATAAAAACCTCTGCTGGCCAGATATTCTTCCAGATCCGGGGCAAAGAGAACCAGTGGAAGCTGATAAATCATGGCGTCAAAGAGAATGGAAGAATAATCGGTAATGACAATATCAGCAACCGGAAGCAGTTCTTCGGAAGGAATGTCACAATTGGTTCCTTCTGTGTGTACCTGTGTATGAGGATGCAGTTTAATAATGAAATAATGTGTATCTTTCAGTTCTTCCTGAGCTTTCAGAACATCATCCAGTCCATAAACACTGGCAACCCCAGGTTTTCCACGAAAAGTCGGAGCCCAGAGAACGATCTTTTTGTTCCGGGCATCCGGGTACTGGCTGAAAAAGTTATTCCGACATTTCTGATTGAAGGTTTCATTAAAATACATATCTGTCCGGCTGACACCAACTGGAAGAACACTGGTTTCCGGAAGCTTCATGGCACTGGCAAAAGGTTTTATGCAGATATCGGAACTGACAGTTACCAGACTGCAGTTTGCCATTACATTGCCAACATAATAGGAAGGGATATCTTCCTCCGTGTCATAGCCGAATTTTTTGAATGCGCCACATGCATGCCAGAGCTGTATGACCTGTGTTTCGCTGCGTTTTTTGCAGGATGCGGCAGGCAGAAAATTGTCACAGATGATAACGGTTTCCGTTGTGGCGTATTTTTTCATGAAAGAAAGCATATTCCGGAAAATCTTCACAGGAGAAGATTCGTTATTATTCCAGTACATTTCTGTAACCTGAAGCTCCGGATGCCTGGAAAGTTCTTCTTTTATGGCGAGCATACTGAACGGAATTTCGTCGTGATGTGCATCCGCCAGGATTACAGTTCCGGGTATGACAGGTTTTGCAGTACAGGCGTTATAAACAACCGGAAGAATCAGCTGCTGGAAAAGCATTTTTACTGTCTCTTATACACATCTGACGCTGCCGACGACTAGTCGAG
>ENA-OWZP01000885-OWZP01000885.1-human-gut-metagenome-genome-assembly--contig:-NODE-885-length-10664-cov-5.683382_pt1 | contig 10664 bp, 10 predicted proteins | sample MGYA00249258_ERZ652111 | MGnify/ENA primary metagenome ERZ652111 (study PRJEB26925, sample SAMN05826993) | human gut metagenome | biome: ENVO:2100002; feature: ENVO:00000062; material: ENVO:00002003...
GATTTGTCTCTGTTTTTTTGCTTTTTTAAAATGGGTGCTTCCTATAGTATGCAGGTGTTACACCGGTTAATTTCTTGAATTGGCGATAGAAATGAACTTCATCTCCTGTATTCCGGAGAGCGGCCTGATTCCGGTAGACTTCATCAGGATCCGTCTTGTGATTGGAGAGATGATACTGCAGGAGCAATTGCAGCATGTGGTCTTATCGAGCTGAGCAAGGTAACAAAGAAAAAGTAAGCGGTCCGGGTGAAAACCCTGGGCCGTTTTTTTGATATTTTTAAACTTAACACATCATCGCCCTTGAAAAAACAAGTTGGCTATGATACCATAATACCGTGAAAAAATTTGATTTTGAAGGGGGTGAGCCAAGTAAATGGAATCATTGCAGCAGCGGGAGAATACTGTGGAGGCAAAAAGATTAAAGCGAAAATTTACAGGGGCGCTGTTGGCACTTTTGATTACATTTCTGGCGGTGGCTTCTGCAACATATGCCTGGTATATTTATAATACAAGTCAGCATACAACAAATGTTCGTATGGCGGCAGGTGCAGGTGTCAATCTTCAAATCAGTAATGCATACAATGGCGTGTATGGCTCATCAGCTGTTTTAGAAAGCTTTTCAGGACAGCTTGTGCCTGTCTCAACAAATAAAATTAGTGCTGGCTTTCAGAAGGTGACAGAGTTTGCATCAGGCTATCAGACAAAAACAGGACTTGCAGCAAGCATTTTTGGAAATGGAGAGCAAAATGATTATTATCATACAAGTCTGTTTTTAAGAACAACAGGTGGAACACTTGATATATATCTGTCAGATATTGGATTTGAGGACAGTGATGAAGCTTCACCTATTTCTTCAGCAATTCGCTTGGGACTAGTTGTTCATAAGGTGGGAGAGCATCAGGCACATGATAATGAATATATCTTTGCAATAAGCGATAAAAAAAATCCAGAAGCAGAGTATAACACGGCAACAGGGCAGGAGGGCTATGTGCTTGATGCTTCACGCAAGGATGGCACAACAGTGCCATTTACACCATATACATCAGATGAGTATTGTATATACAATAAAGAGACTGGTGTTGTGAAGCGCAAGGATGATTCACTGCGGCTCTGTACGATATCAGGTGCTGATGATGGAAGTGTTGGTGAATCTGTTGAAATTGAGCTTTACATTTGGCTGGAAGGCTGTGATGAAGATTGTACTTCAAATCTTTGTAGACAAACGCTTAGAAATTTGGCAGTGTCGTTTGCCGGAGTGAAGACAGATCAATAATTAAACAAAAGGGAAGGGAGAGCCATGAATGATGATGTCAAAAAATTAAAGAAACGACTTCGGGCTGTTATATTTTTGACTGTGCTGATTTTTTGCGCAGCAGGCGGATCTGTCTATGCATGGTTTACGCTGTCAGGAATGGCCTCTACAAATGTAACCCCAATGGGTGGTTCAATAAGTAATGGTGATGCGTCACTTTTGATTTCCACGTCGCGTTTGGGACCATTTGATAAGAACTGCGAGCTGGTGCTAGATGGAAATCCAGACACATTAAAGCCATTCTCGACAGCAGATCTGGATCATTTTTACCGTGCAATTGCACAAAATAAGGACGGAATTGCTGTTCTCTATGAAGCGGCGGATAGTCAGGTGGATGAGGATGCACTTCACGGAACCGTTTACTTAAAGTGTGAGAATGCACCGTGTGATGTGTATTTTGATGCGGAAAATTTGAATGTTGGAAGCGATGCACAAAGCTTAGCTGCGATGCGTCTTGGCATTCGTATCACATCGGATTCTGGTACAAATACATATCTTTTTTTGCTGGATGAGCTAGGATCTGCCGCAGGAGCACAGTCAAGGGCAACAATACCTACTTCATCATCTGTAGTTTCGTCTATATCGTCAGGCGGACAGGCGGCTTACGTGTCTGACCCATCAACTACGATTTCCCAATATATGTCTTATAAAAATAGTTCATACAAATATGATGCGGGCGCATCTGTTCTTGTCTCGCTAGAGACCGATGAAGTGGCATCAGTAGAATATTGGCTTTATCTTGAAGGATGTGATGAGCAGTGCTTTAATCCAGTGCAAAATAAGGATGCCGGACTTATGCTCGCGTTTGTTGGAGTGGATGAATCACAGAAGGGAGGAGCAAAATGAAGCAGGCGTTTCGAAATTGGTTTTTGTGTGTCACAGCAATCGCAGCGCTTCTTTCATTAACTGCGGCTACTTATGCATGGTTTACATCTAATCAGGCTGTTTCAACAACAAGGGCATCGGCGCGTACAGCAGAAGAAAGCTTAGAGCTTCAAATTAGCAGTGACGGCAGCACTTTTTCCAATGCGTCACCTGTTTCGATTGCGCAGGTTAATCAGACTTCATTGACTAATCTTTTGCCTGTCTCTACGGCAGATTTGACGAATTTTGTCTATGCGCCATCGACTGTGTCAGATATGGCGGTAACTTTTGAGCCTGTCACTGATGAGCAGTATTATTATCACGGAAGAATCTACCTGCGTGCGCTGGCACAGGGATTATCATCAGATACGACACTTTCTCTTTATTTTGATCAGACAGATGGTCTTCTTGGAAAAGATGTAAATGGAACGCTGTTAAATGCTGCCAGACTTGGACTTGTCTTTAACAATGATTATTCATCATCGATGATTCTTCGTTTGTCAGATTCACAGAATGCACCCAGTCAGCAAGTCTTTAATACAGTTGTCGGCGGTGTCACGCTTGGTTTTGGACAGGTACTTTCATGGAATAAAAGTGGTGTGCAGGCTGTGGCAGATCCAAGTGTTTTAGTCACCGATTATACGGTTTCATTTAGTGCATCAGATATGAGTGTCCCGCAAAAACCGCTCTGTGTGATGAATTTAAACCAGATTTATACAGTTGATGTTTATTTTTACCTGGAGGGGTGCGATCCAGATTGCTCTGAATCAATCACTCACAATGAGGCGGATTTGTATCTGGCCTTTTATGGCATTTCCGGCCGGAAAGGAGACAGATAATGAAGGATAGAAATTCGCAAAAACAATCTGACTCTATGCGTTCTCGGGTACGCACATCTATCTTGTTACTATTGTTGACACTTGTTGCAGTGACTGCAACGACAGTCGCATGGTTTTCAATTGCAGATAGAGCGAGGGTGCGCACAATGAGTCTTGATATTATATCAGGTGTGGATCTTAGAATGGATCTTGATGCACATGATACAATTGAAGCATACAAAAAAACGCTGTCATTTGAAGAGATTGCATCGCGCATTCAAAAGGAAAAGGGTTTTTCAATGAAGGAAGTACCGCTAGAACCTGTTACGACGATTGATCAGCGCAGCTTTACTTTTGAAAACGGGGCGGCTGCGTCAGCAAAAAGCGGTGCATATCTGGAGTTTACGCTTCACTTTATGGCAGCGAAGGATATGATAGTACATTTGACGAGTGCAGACAGTTCGAAAAACATCAGAGACGGAACTGCAATTTTGTCAGATACATCATCACTTTCTGAGGCAATGCGTATTTCGTTTGAGGCAGACGGTATATGTTATGTGTATGATCCGGGATTAGGTGATACGATGACAAAGACAACGTCTGCAAGAACCTTTGGTCTATTGCCGTCAGAGCAAATGATATTAAATGAAAATAATGCCATGTTTTCGCTTAAGGAAGGTGAGGATAAGGCAGTTTTGGTACATATCTGGTTAGAAGGAACAGACCCGCTATGTACAGATGAATTAAAATCGGCTGAGTATGCGATTAGGCTTCGTTTCACAGGAACAGATTCCTCGAATCAGGCCTTTGACCATTAACATAGTTCACATCACGTGAACGCTAATTAATATTACGAAGCAACAAAAATGAGAGGACAAAAAAGAAAATGAATGCAGTTAAACGAGCAGCAAATGTATTATTAAGTGTGATCCTGTGGGCAGTTATTTTGGTGGCAGCGCTTTATGCTTTTACGACAATGGCAACCAGGGATAACCAGAATGTATCAAATCTCTTTGGGTATACGCCGTTAGTAGTAAAATCTGATTCAATGGCACCAACATTTGAGACGGGAGACTTGATTGTGATCAAAAAGTGCGATCCGCAGACGTTAAAGGAAGGAGATATCATCTGTTTCCACACAATCATAAACAACGAATATGCACTTAATACGCACCGTATCAAGAGCATCGAGGCAGTAGGAGATGCAAGAAGCTATACGACAATCGGTGATAACAATAATGGTATTGCAGATCAGCATGTGATTTCCGATGGTGATATTGTCGGAAAATATGTGACAAGTATTCCGAAGATCGGAAAAGTAATGGACTTTTTATCGGGAAGTACAGGTTTCTTGATTGTAATCGTGATTCCGATGCTGCTGTTCTTTATTTATCAGGTATATCATCTGATTACTATAAGTATTAACTTAAAGAAGGCAATTGCAGTTGAGACTGCAAAAGAGCAGGAGAGTGCTAATATGCAGGCAGCAAAGGACGCAGAAGCAGCACTTGCAGAGGCAAAGCGTATGCGCGAGGAGGCAGAGGCAATTCGTGCACAGGCGCAGGCAGACCTTGAAAAGGCAAAGCAAGTATCTGACGAGAGCAAAAGCGGGAAGGAGTAATTGTGAGTGAATTCTTAAAATTTGCCTATGAAGTTTTGTCTCAGGTCGTTTACAATATTGTGACATGGCTGGCAGGTTTTTTGACGTTATTTATCACCGGCTGGGTACAGTATTTTAATATCTTTTTTACATATTTTCCAACGCTTAGCATTACAGGAAAAATTCTCTCTGTAATCTTAATGATGATTTTAATTGCGATTCCAATTTTACTTCTTGTAATTATTGTGCGTCATGCGATTCTTCGCCATCAGCTTAAAACAGATAAGAGTGACAATGCAGCGCTTTACAAGGAGATTGGACGCTTAAATAAGCAGGTTCTGTCACTGATGGATGAGAAAAACAGCATTTTAGCACTTAAGGTTAATGCGATGGGCGGAACTGAGCGCATTCCGTATATGGGTGCATCAGCGCTTACAGATGATGTGATTCCAACAGTTGATGCCGTTACAAACAGCGCATCTGCTGCAAGCGCAGCCAATCCCAATATGCCGCTTCCAGGAACTGCAGCGCTTGCAGCGGCAGCGGCACAGTCCCATGGAAAGCCTTCTGCAGGAGCACCAATTGTTCAGGCTGTTTTATCCGAAACGAAGCTTAACATTGAGCATCGTTTCCCGAAATTAACCCTTGTGGATGAAAAGTATGCATCGCTTACACCTCCTGAATATGATAACGAGATTTCGCTTCAGGAGTTTGCAGAAGGATACCGCCGATATGCAGCCAGCCAGATGAAACTTTACTACACACCTGAGATTGTGCGTCGTTTTGTTGCAGGTATGGCAGCCAGCAAGCTTCTGATTTTGGAAGGTATCTCAGGTACTGGTAAAACTAGTCTTCCATATTCGTTTAGCCGTTATCTGTCCAATCCGTCAACTATTGTATCGGTACAGCCATCATTTCGTGATCGCACGGAGCTGCTTGGTTATTTCAATGAGTTTTCAAAGCGCTTTAACGAGACTGAGTTTTTGCGTGCGCTGTATGAGGCGAACTACAGACCAGACCCAACGCTTATTGTGCTTGATGAGATGAACCTGGCACGAATTGAGTATTATTTTGCTGAAATGCTTTCTGTCCTTGAAATGCCAAATAAGGACGAGTGGGTGCTTGACCTTGTGCCTACAGCATGGGATGGTGATCCAGTTAAGATGGATGGCGGTAAAATTCATGTGGCTGATTCTACATGGTTTATCGGAACAGCAAATAATGATGATTCCACGTTCACGATTACTGATAAGGTATATGACCGTGCGATGCCAATAGAATTAAATGAGCGTGCCGATGCATTTGAGTGTGAAGTTCAGCCGCACTGTAATGTTACGGCAGAGCATTTGGAATACCTGTTTCAAAAGGCACAGGTGGATTATCCAATTAGTGATGAGCTTATGGATAAAATGCAAAAACTCGATAATTATCTTATCACACGTTTCAAGCTTTCCTTTGGAAACCGTATTATGAAGCAGCTTTATGATTTCATCCCAGTTTATGTAGCCTGCGGCGGAACTGAGCTGGGAGGCATGGATTATATCGTTGCGCGTAAGGTTCTTAAGAAATTTGAAAGTATGAACGTCACATTTGTAAGAGACGAGATTACAGGGCTGATCACTTATATTGATAAGCTGTTTGGAAAAGCTGAAATGCAGGATAGTAAGGCATACTTGAGACGTATACAAAATTTGTACTAACAGTTCTTTTAACTTTGGGGAGTCAGGATGGCAAATACGATCAATGATTTATATACGAAATACACGAATAAAGTAGAACGAACTCTGGAAAATGACAGGTATTTCCAATACCTGTTTGAGATTGTTCAGGCAGGAAATAACACGATTCGTCAAAACAATCGCGTCCTTCATAAGGTAGTGGATGAGCGGTGGCTTACAGTTGTAGAAGAAGGTCTGACGTCGATTTTTAATATCGTGGATAAGCCGCGCCGTTTCATCGCAACGACTGAAGAAGTTGTTCCAGTGGCATTGGCCAGGAAGATCACAGCAGACAGTGTGCGTCACCTTAGCCAGAATACGCAGTTTATTACAACAAATGCAAAGGGCGACATACAGCCAACGAAGGTTTTAAATGTGACAACAGAAGAAAGCTTTGATTTGTATGAGAATCGTTTTGTATATCATCTGATTCAGCGTCTCTTTGCATTTGTTGATAAGAGAACGGATGTCATTTTCTGGTCTACAGGCGATGAGACATGCAATACGATGTGTATGGAGAGCAAAATAGACGATGCCTACGAAGAGATTTCCTACAAGGTTGAGATGACTGTCAAAAACCGCCAGAGTTTTGCCGAAAATGACAATGACAACATGGATCTTTTTAAGAGAATCGACCGTGTGCGCCGTATGTCAAGAACACTTCGCGCCAGCTCTTTTTGCGATATTATGAATGGCTGTGCGAAGGTAAGAAGTCCGATTCAGCGAACAAATTTGATGATGAAGGATCCAGATTACAGAAATTGCTACAAGCTGTGGCAGTTTATCGAAAGCTACGATGAGGTGGGCTACAGCATAGAGGAGCAGGATACGGCACTTGAGTTTGATGAAGAGTATCAGACACAGATGTACATCAATTTGATTACAAATTACACGATATTTAAGAGTCTTCTTGAATCAGATCCTAGAAAGCTTACCGAGATTGCAACGAAAAAGCGTAGGCCAGTTAAACCAAAGTTTATCAAAAAAATCCAGGAAGAAATTGTGGATAACTGTGATATCCCAGATGTCGAAGTGAGAAAGGTCTTTATCGAGGAGGTCACACAGGCTCAGCTTGATGCCGAGGCAAAGTTAGCAAAGGAGACTGCCAACAGAGAAGAGCTTGAAAATAGCCTAATGCAGTTACAGGAGTCTGCATCTGATTTAGAGTGGCAGCTTGATGCGCTGCAGCAGCAGATGGACGAGCTAGAACAAAAGCGTGCCCAGATCGAGGAGCAAAAAAATGCACTAGAGGCAAAGCTTGTCGAGGAGAAGAAAGCAAAAGAAGAGCTTCAGGCGGCAATGGAAAAAGCCGATGCTGAGGCAAGGGCTGCAATCGACAATGCACAGACCGAGGCAAAGCAGGCAATAGAGGCAGCGCAGAAAAACATTGAGCAGGCAAATGAGCTTGTTGCATCCGCAAAACGAGCAGCAGTTGAGCAGATTGAAGCAATCAAGAACCAGAGTACAGAGCAGATCGCAGTGCTTCAGAAAAATTGCGATGAACAGTGTGCATTAACACAAAATAAGGCAAGGGAGTCGATTGATCGGACAAGGCAGGAAGCAAATGATCTTGTCGAGCGCACAAAAAATGAAGCACGTACGGCGATAGAAGAACTTCAGGCACAGCTGTCTCAGGCGAAAAAACAGGCCGATAAGGAGCGTATCGATAAGGAACACGCACTCGAAAAGGCTAAGGCCAATTCATTGTCTCACTATATTGTAAATGCACTTCGAGGTCGTAAAGCGGCTGCCGATACTTCAACTGATATTGTAAATGCTGACAATGACGAGCATGATAAATCAGATCAGAAAGAGGATGAAAACAAATAATGATAAGAAAGATAATCTGCGGTGTCATCAATACGCTTTCTGTTCTTGTCATAGCGGCAGCAATTGTAATTCTGTGTATGGTGCTTTTTACCGAGCCTGGAAAGCCACCGAATATTTTTGGCTTTACAATGCTTCGTATCACGACGGGAAGTATGGAACCAACATATGCGACTGACACACTGCTTGTAGTAAAAAAAACAGATCCAAAAGAAATCATGGAGGGGGATGTGATCTCCTTTTACTCAACTGATCCGGCACTTGAGGGAGCAGTCAACACGCACCGCGTGGTTTCGATTAGCCAAGATGGAGACAGTTACATCTATACAACAAAGGGAGATGCGAATAATGCAGCAGATTTATATGATGCGCAGTCACGCTATTTGATTGGAAAAGTGATTTGGTCATCGCTTTTTCTTGGAAAGCTTTCGCGTCTGGCAGCAAATCCGTTAATCTTTATTCCGCTCATTTTGATTCCGCTGGCAGCAATATTGATTGCAAACCTTGTCCATACAGTTCGTCTTGCAAAAACGATTGCAAAAGAGGAAGAGGAGGCAGCGGTCAAAGAAGCGATTCAAGCACTTCGGGCAGAACGAGAACAAAAGAAGTGAGCCATACAGTGCCTCAAGCGGCTTATTGACTTTAAAGAACGTGAATGATATAATCGTAACGAAAAAAGCTAGAATCTACAGGTGGTCTAGAAAGGATATAATACCTATGCAGGGACGTACACACAATTGTGGTCAGTTAAGACTGGCAAATGTCGGCGAGGAAGTAAAGCTTGTCGGCTGGTATGAAAATCTCCGTAAGGTCAGCAAGAATCTTGGATTTTTGATTTTGAGAGACTTTTACGGAACAACACAGATTGTAGTAGAGACAGAGGAAATCATGGAGCAGCTGTCTTCTATCAACTATGAGTCTACAATCGAAATTATTGGAACTGTAAGAGAGCGCAGTTCTAAGAACGCAAATCTTCCAACAGGAGAGATCGAGGTAGTTCCAAGTAAGCTTACAGTTCTTGGAAAGTGCCGTTACAACGAGCTTCCGTTCCAGATTAACCATTCAAAGGAAGCAGATGAGAATGTTCGTCTGAAATATCGTTATCTGGATCTGAGAAATCCGCAGGTTAAGTCGAAGATTGTTTTGAGAAGCAAGGTTGTTGCAGATCTTCGCGCTTCTATGATTGGTCATGATTTTATGGAAATCACAACGCCAATCTTAACATGTTCCTCTCCAGAGGGTGCAAGAGATTATCTTGTTCCGGCAAGAAATCATCCGGGCAAGTTTTATGCTCTTCCACAGGCTCCGCAGCAGTTCAAGCAGCTTCTTATGACCTCTGGAATTGACCGTTATTTCCAGATCGCTCCGTGCTTCCGTGATGAGGATGCAAGAGCAGACCGTTCTCCGGGTGAGTTTTATCAGCTTGATATGGAGATGGCATTTGCTGATCAGGAAGACGTATTTGAGATCCTTGAGGATGTCCTTCCGCCAATCTTTGCAAAGTATGGTATTTACCATGAGGCATCAAAGCCGCCGTTTAAGAGAATTCCATATCTTGAGGCAATGGATAAGTATGGTTCTGATAAGCCAGATCTTCGTATCAGCCTGATCGTTCAGGATGCTACAGAGGTGCTTGCAGAATGTGGCTTCGGTCCATTTGCAGGAAATAAGGTAAAGGCAGTCGTTGCTGAAAACTTCAAGGGTACCAGAAAGCAGATCGATAAGATGTGTGCTGATGTTGAGGTAGTAAGCGGTCAGAAGGCATATTGGTTCCGTTTAGATGACAAGGGCGAGCTGACTGGAGGAATCTCCAAGTTTGTTGTTGATCACAAGGATGCAGTTGTGAGCGCACTTGGCTTAAAGGCAGGTGATTTCGTTGCACTGTCTGCAGGCGACTTAAAGACTGCTCAGAAGACAGCAGGTGTCATCCGAAAGACAATCGGTGCTTCCTTCGAAGGCTATATGAAGAAGGATTGCTATGAGTTCTGCTGGGTTGTTGACTTCCCGATGTATGAGATCGGTGAGGAGTCTGGCGAATTAGAGTTCTGCCATAATCCATTCTCTATGCCGCAGGGTGGTTTACAGGCACTTGAGACTATGAATCCGCTTGATATTCTTGCTTACCAGTATGATTTAGTCTGCAACGGCGTAGAGCTTTCATCAGGCGCTGTTCGTAACCACGATCCAGAGATCATGGTTAAGGCATTCCAGTTAGTTGGTCTCGGCGAGGAAGATGTAAAGGCAAAATTCCCGGCTATGTATAACGCATTCTGCTATGGTGCTCCGCCGCATGCAGGAATTGCACCAGGTGTTGACCGTATGATCATGCTGATTGCAGGTGAGGACAGCATCCGTGAAATCATTCCATTCCCAATGAATAAGAATGCACAGGATGTTATGATGGGCGCACCGGCTACAGTAAGCGAGAAGCAGCTGGCAGATGTTCATATTAAAATCGTAGAGGACAAGAAAGACGAGTAAGTTGTTTTCTTGTATATATAAGCTGTCTCTTATACACATCTGAC
>ENA-OWZP01000909-OWZP01000909.1-human-gut-metagenome-genome-assembly--contig:-NODE-909-length-10493-cov-6.628569_pt1 | contig 10493 bp, 7 predicted proteins | sample MGYA00249258_ERZ652111 | MGnify/ENA primary metagenome ERZ652111 (study PRJEB26925, sample SAMN05826993) | human gut metagenome | biome: ENVO:2100002; feature: ENVO:00000062; material: ENVO:00002003...
GGTCTCGTGGGCTCGGAGATGTGTATAAGAGACAGATTAAATTTACCGCCATATTTTTGATCAAAAAAATACAAAAAGTTAATAAAATGCTAATTTTATTCATTGTAATTATTAGGAAAATGCGGTAATATAATCTCGTTGCCTTAGAAAAAAAGTATTGCCCACATGGCAGGATTTATTCTGGGAGCAAAAAAACAGCTGTAAAAACAGAAGATACTGTTGTCTAAATTAAGGTACAGAAAGGGATATCGCGATGTTAGAATTAACAAACACAGAACAAGTGATCATGAAATGTATCTGGGAAATTGGTGACAATGTAGCTGTAGCAGACTTGTTAGAGCGTCTGAAGACAGAGTATGGTAAAGAGTATGCTAGAACAACAATTAGCGTATTTATGTCCTACCTGCGTGACAAAGGCTATGTAACATATGAAAAGAGAAGTCATGCATATGTTTATAAACCATTAATCTCAGAACAAGATTATCAGAAAGAGTTGATGAAGCGCTATCAGAAGACTAGCTTTAGTGGCTCTGCGGTAGAGTTCATCCGTGCTTATCTTGACAGTCAGGAACTGACAGCCGAAGATCTTAAGGCTATTCGTGAACTGGTTGAGAAGAAGCAGCAGGAAGTAAAGTAAAATACAAAATGAGTAATAAGCAATAAGAAAGGGAATCACCGCAAGGTGGTTCCTTTTTATGTGGCGGGATTGTCAAAAGTGTGGTAAACTGGTATGGTAGAAAAAAACCAGATACACTCGTGATATAGATCTGGATAAAAAATAGACAAAGCAGTACAGGCAAGGGAGGACATGCAATATGGCGAATCGTATCAATAAGATTATTTCGACAAAGGCAAATACATTGTATGCGATGAAAAACCTGATCAAAAAGGCAAGCATTGAGGAAATGTATATCCTTAGAGTTGAAGACTTCTGGCGCAATAAAAATCAAGTCTGCACAGAGATTATGGAAAAATTTGGTGGCTGCAGAATCGTTGTGCGAAGCTCCTCTACGCAGGAAGACTGTATGAAGTCCTCTAATGCAGGACATTATAAAAGTATTCTTGATGTAGATTCAGCGAGTCGTGCGCAGATCGTAGAATCAATCGAGGCTGTAATTCAGTCATATGAAAAAGATATAAAGGGTATTTCAAATGAGCAGGTACTGATCCAGCGCCAGGCAATGGACGTGTGTGTCAGCGGTGTTGTCTTTTCACGTGACTTAAAAGGAAAGAGACCATATTATCTTGTTAATTACGATGACTTGGGGTCAACAGACAGTGTAACAAGCGGTCGTGGCGGCAAAACGCTTTGGATTGCGAGAAATGTTTCACTTTATCAGCTTGAGGAGCGCTGGCGCAATTTGATTACAGCAGTAACAGAAGTAGAGAGCATCATAGAGGATATTCCGCTTGATATTGAATTTGCCATAGACAGCCATAATCAGGTGATTCTATTTCAGGTTCGTCCGCTTGCAGCAGGCTATCGTGAAGGACGTTATATTGATGATTATTCTTTCTTTGCAAGAAAGGGCCAGATTCGCCGGGAGTATGAGGAGCACCTTGATGCAATTACAGGAAAGCCGATGAAGCTTTCTGATATGGCTTTTTGGAATCCATCTGAGATCATTGGAAGCAATCCAAGGGCGTTAGATTATTCACTGTACCGCGAGATCATAACGCATCATGCATGGAATGAAGGAATCCGTACATTAGGCTATCGTGCATTTAATGAGGATCTTATGTATCAGGTTGGAAATAAGCCATATATTAACTTGACATATTCCTATTATTCACTGATTCCAGCAAGTATTCCGGAACCGCTCGCACTTCGTCTTATTCAGTATTATCAGACAAGGCTTGAGGAAGACCTTTCTGCACACGATAAAATTGAGTTTGAGATCATTTTCAGCAGCTATGATTTTATGACGGAAGAAAATTCAAAGAGATTGCTTCGTTATGGTTTTACCGAGGAAGAACGTAAACTTCTTGTGCGCGAAGTAAAAAAGCTTACGATTGATGCTGTAATGAATCAGGAAAAGATTTTAAAAGAAGATCTTGAAGCACTAAAGCGTCTTGAAAATTGCCGTGAGGAAATTGAAAAGCTGTTGTACCAAGATGTGTCAATTGACAGAATCATCGACAGTATTTTGACTTTGTTAAAAGAAATTCGCACAAATGGTACTCCGCAATTTGCCCGCCAGGCAAGACTTGCCTTTATCGCAAGAGCATTTCTTCGCACGCTTGTAGATGCTGGCTACTATACAAGTGAAAATGTGGATACTTTCATGCAGGGAATTTCTACAGTATCATCAGAATTTAACGATGATTTTGAACGCTTTTCTGAGGGTCTTATAAGCCGCGAGGAGTTTAACTTTAAGTATGGACATCTTCGAAGCGGCACATATGATATTCGTTCAGACCGCTACGATGCGATGAATTTTCGCCCTGCGCCATCGCGTATTAAAAAAGATAAGGTAAAGATTCAAAAAGATCTTGATATCAGTATTTTGACGCAGGCTCTGGAAGATACACAGCTGGATGTGCCTGCAGAGCGTATGGCAAAATTTTGGATCAGCGCAATTGAACAGCGAGAGTATTTTAAATTTGAATTTACAAAATCGCTTAGTATGGTATTAGAACTGATTCGTAAGCTTGGCTCAATTTTGGAGATTCGTACTATGGATTTGTCTTGGCTGTGTGTAGATGACTTTAAGCTATATGAGTCAGGCTGTAATCCAGAAAATTTAAAAAAGCTTTGGATGAAGCTAATCACAAAGCGGCGCCGTTTAAATCATGATAGCCGATTAATTCTTCTTCCAGAAGTTATTTTGTCAGGTGCGAGTGTAGATGTGATTCCTGTGTATGAGGCACGCCCTAATTTCATAACGGCAAAGACAGTCGAGGGCGAGGTAGTGTTGCTTGATGAGGAGCCGGATGCTGATATCACTGGAAAAATTGTTGTAGTGCCAAAGGCTGACCCAGGCTACGAATGGATTTTTACAAAAAATATCAAAGGATTTATCACAAAGTATGGTGGTGCAGCTTCTCATATGGCAATTCGATGCGCAGAATTTAATATTCCGGCAGCAATCGGCTGCGGCGAGAAAATTTATGATACAGTATCACAGCTTGACTATTTGGAGATGGACTGCAGAAATGGTCTGATCAAGGAAGGCATTCAATATACAAATCTCCATGCACTTATCACGCAGAGAGAGGGTGTCAACGATTACGGAGATCCAACTGATATACTAGAGGCTGGATATGTTGAATTTTATGAGTCTATTGGTTTTATTCCGCGTCCTGTTGCAAACCATACTAAAAACTTTGAACGCCTGTTTGATGAAAAAATAGATCTTTTGATTGTAGTTGGCGGCGGTGCACTTGGACCGCAGTGGTATGACCGTAAACATGAGGAAACGGTACAGCCATATCGTGATAAGATGGAAGAAAAGCTTATTCACTACTGTGTTAATCATGGAATACCGATTATAGGTACATGCCGAGGCATGCAGTATGTGAATGTTCTATTCGGTGGAAAACTGGCATATCATCCTGATCTGCCGTGTCCTAGAGAGCGCGGTGAGGATCATAAGGTACGTTTGCTAAAAGAAAATCGAAGCATTTACGTTAACAATTATCATAAGGATGTCATTTTCGAGGATGCACTTGCAGACTGCTTTGAGCCGCTTGCAATAGATGAAGATAATCACACCATCGAGGCATATCAGTCTGAACAGATGAAAATTTTAGGTGTTCAGTGGCATCCAGAGCGAAAATTTGGCCATGCGGATGGAATTGATGAGACGCGCCGTCTGGTAAGAGATTTTATCTCGAAATTTATTCATTAAGCTAGAGGATATATACCATTTATTAACTAAGAAAAGAGGAAATAAGAGAATATGTACGATATGATTATAGTAGGGGCTGGAACAGCGGGTCTGACAGCAGGAATTTATGCGCTCAGATCTGGCGTTAAGCCGCTTATTCTGGAGTGTGAGGCTATGGGCGGACAGATTACACTGTCTCCATGTGTGGAAAATTATCCAGGTATTGCAAAGATCAGCGGAATGGAGTTTGCAGATGGACTGATGGCACAGTTGATAAATCTTGGCGGTGAGGTTACTTTTGGCAGGGTAATTTCGACACGAAAAATAGATAATGGCTTTGAAGTTTGCACTGAAGATGGTGAGACATATGAGGGCAAAAATCTTATTATTGCGTCAGGTGCGGCTCATCGTCATCTAGGAATCGAGCGAGAGCAGGAGCTGATTGGAAGAGGAGTTTCTTACTGTGCTGTATGTGACGGACCGTTTTTTAAGGAGAAAACAGCGGCTGTTGTAGGAGGAGGAAGCGCAGCACTTCAGGATGCGCTGTATCTGGCAGGTATCTGCAGCAAGGTGTATTTGATTCACAGAAGAGATACATTCCGCGCTGAGAAGAGTCTTGTTGATCAGGTAATGGCTGCAGAGAATATTGAGTGTGTGATGGAAAGTCGTGTGACTGCACTTATTGGTGAAAAGAAGCTGACAGAACTTGAAGTTACAAATCTTGCAGGTGAAAAGAAGACACTTGTGGCAGATGGCTTATTTGTTGCAATAGGAATGGAGCCTCACAATGAAGTATTTAGAGATCTTGTAGATCTTGACGAGGCGGGATATGTAATTGCCGGTGAAAATTGTAAAACAAGGACACCGGGAGTTTACGCCGCAGGAGACTGCCGTACTAAGACGGTGCGTCAGCTGACAACAGCAGCAGCAGACGGAACAGTATGCGGACTTGTTTGTAAATCAGTGTAAAAATAAAACCTTCAAATACATTCGATAAAGAACGTATTTGAAGGTTTTTTGTTTGTATTATGCTTCCTCAGAGATATTATTCTCGGCAGCTTTTTGTGCCTGTGCAGCACGATGCTTTTCAAGAATACGGTTGATTCTGTCAGTCGGACTTAACAGATCATGAATTGATACATTGTGATTTAAGTTATCAATCAAAAGTGCAATATACTTGCTCAGATCAACATTTACATAGTACGGACGAGATAGCAGCTCTGGTCTCTGGTAAACAAGGTTAGTGGTCAGGATATGATCAATGATACCCTGCTCATAAGCAGCATCAAACTTTGCCAGGCCATTTGTAAACAGACCAAAAGTAGCAGCAGCGTAAACCTTGCGTGCCTTACGGCGTTTTAATTCGCGTGCAACATCAAGAATGCTGTCACCAGAAGAAATCATGTCGTCGATAATGATGACATCCTTTCCTTCTACGTTGGTACCTAAAAACTCGTGAGCAACGATAGGGTTCTTTCCGTCTACAATGCGAGTGTAATCACGGCGCTTGTAGAACATACCCATATCAACACCAAGATAGTTAGTTAGCTGGATTGCACGGCCCATGCCGCCCTCATCTGGACTGATGACCATAAGATGCTCGTTGTCAACCTGCAGATCAGGCTCTGCACGAAGCAGTGCTTTGATAAATTGGTATACACACGGAACGCTCTCAAATCCATCAAGTGGAATTGCGTTCTGAACACGGGCATCATGAGCATCAAAAGTAATGATGTTGGATACACCCATTTTTGTAAGTTCCTGAAGAGCCATAGCGCAGTCAAGAGACTCGCGGGAAGTACGCTTGTGCTGGCGGCTTTCATACAGGAATGGCATGATTACATTGATACGGCGTGCCTTGCCTTCAACAGCAGCAATGATACGCTTTAAATCCTGATAATGATCGTCTGGAGACATGTGATTCACATATCCGCACAGAGAATACGTTTGGCTATAGTTACAAACATCCACCATAAGATACAGATCGCAGCCGCGGACTGATTCATCAATAACGCCCTTTGCTTCACCGGAACCAAAGCGCGGATTCTTTGCTTTAACAATATAGCTGTCCTTGCTGTATTCAGAGAAGTGAAGCGCAGTAGATTGTGCATGACTTCTCTCAGCGCGCCACTCAGTCAGGTATTGATTAACCTTCTGTCCAAGGCTTGCGCAGCTTTCAAGTGGGATAAGACCCAGTGTGCCCACTGGTATCGTGTTCAGATTCTTTTCGTTTGGCATGATGACCTCCATGATTATAATATGCAGCTTACCTGCGTCCAAAAGTACGAACCTTAACTAATCATAACATGAAGATGTCGAAGATTCAAGCCTTACGTCGAAATGGATAAAAAAGAAATTTACGTAAAAAGAAAGAAAAATTTGTGCAACATGACCCCAGAGAATCAAAGTCATAAGCGAATTAGCAGGGGTCATGTTATTTTTTAGAAAAAAAGATATGTCTACGAATTTCTTAAATCTTCTCCAAAAACAGGGATAGGCGTATATTGCCCCATAAGTCGTGAGGAGATTCGCTCAGTGTAGGTACTTTGAAGCTCTTCTGGGCTTAGATTTGTTGAGATAATAGTTGTTTTTCTTGACAGATCACGCGAATTGATCACATGAAACAGCTGACTGATTACAAAAGGAGTCAGATTTTCAGTTCCAAGATCATCAATAATCAACAGGCTGCATGTGAGTGCATATGAATCATTTTCTGATGAATCATCGTTGTTAGAATGAAAACGCTGCATAGCTGATTCAAAAAATTCAGGAGCAGTCATATATAAGACAGAAAAGCCTTTGTCAAGAACAACCTTTGCAATACAGTTACAAAGAAAGGTCTTGCCAACGCCTGGATTTCCAAAGATTAAAAGACTAGGGTTTCCATCCTTGAACTGATAAGCATATTTTTCATAAATAAGTTTGAGACGCTGCATATGGGCGCGATTACTCATTCCGCCAAGAAGTGGATTTGGTGCATCTGAATAGCGGTTTATATCAAATGTGTTAAAATTTTCACGTTCCAAACGGTCTCTAATGCCAGATTGTTCATAGAGTAAGCTTATGCCAGCCTGCTCAAAGCAGTGGCATTTGCGGTTTCCGTCAAGATATCCAGTATCTTTACAGTCCGGGCAGCTATACTTTGGCTGAAGATCATCAAGTGTATAGTGAAGAGAAGAAAGAAGCGCACCGCGCTCGCGTCTAAGTGCATCAATCTGCATCTGCGCATTTAGAGCCTGCGCTTTATTGCCAGTGATTTTAGCCTTTGCAAGAGCAGCGCTAGATGTCGGAAGAAGCTTTGAAATCTCAAGAAGTCTTGGGCACTGCGCATAGATATGGCGCAGACGTTCTTCCATTTCATGCTGGTGTTGGAAACGGATGCGGCTGTAGCGGCGCATCAGTTCATTATATTGTGAATTGGTCAGAGCCATAAAAAGTCAATCCTTTCTGTGATAATCATTCATTTGAATCTTGACTATACTGCTTTAAAATCTTTTCCATGTAATTATTATTTTTGCGCTCAGTAAAATTACGAAATTGCTGTGTACCCTTTGCGACAGAAGAAGCACGGTTTGAACTGGTGCGCTTTGCAGCATCACTTTTTACCTTTTGATCGCGCTGATTTTCAGCAGCCTGTGCATCAGCAAGTGAATGCACATTTTTTTCCTTCCAGCGCTTTAAGATGCTTTCTGTAAAATTAACATTTGGGCGCTGACATTTTTTCATCGTGATATTACAGGCATAAACATAGACATCTGTAGGAAAACTGTAATCCTTGATCCATTTATTGATATATTCAAGCTGAGCCGGAGCAGGAGTCTGATTGTATAAGCCATATGCCTTCATGATAGCATAGACAGTATCATTATGAAGCAGGTTGTACTGACGAATAGCATCAAGTGTATGAAGACCCTTTTGATGCCAGGACTGGGCAACAGAATCAATAAATTTCATATTAAGCTTGCCCTTGCAGTGATTAGCGCAGTAATCAACAAGATAATCAATGACATCTGGTGAGCGGTTAAACTGAAGATACCAATAGCCAAATGATTCTGTGTCTGCATAATTAAGTGGATGCGAAAAATACTGCTGCCATGCCGACATATACATGTTAAACTCTGGATCGTTCTCAAGAAGAATCAGCTCCTCTTGGGAAAGATGAAGTGACTGTATAGAAGGGGTCGCATTTGCAGCAGAATGTGTAGTAGTTTGTGTGGAAGCCATTGAGCCAGAAGCATTTGCAATGGTTGTATTTGCAGGAGAAACTAAAGCAGGAGTGGGCGTAGGAATTACAGATTGTACGCTTGGAGCAGGTGCAGCTGTCTGTGTAGGTGCAGTCTGTGCAGAAGCCTCTGTCTCTGCCTGAATAGATGGATCTGTAAATGCAACTCCTGACAATTCGTGACCCGATGTAAAGCTAAGGCGCATCAAACCAACAGATTCCCAATAGCTAAGAGAACGAAGTACCTCGCGCTCTGAAATATCAAGCCTGTCACTAATTGAAGCACTGCTTAAACCAGTGGCTGATGTCGAGACAGCGCGAAGCAAATATAGGTAAACCTTTACATCCGTACCGGAGGCGGCAGGAAGAAAACGGTCTATAAAATAGCCGGGAACAACAAGGGTATCTATGCTGAGCCGGTTCTCCAGTAAAAGAAAGGACATAAAAAACCTCCAAAATTCAAGTATCATCTTTGTAAAGTATAGCACAAGTTATTTCTTTTGAAAAGCGATAAAAAATCCCCAATTATTTCCCTTAGAATCAGGGCAAGCAATTGGGGATTTTGCGAATACCTTATTTAGAAATTAAGTCTTCTCCGATTTTTACAACATCACCGGCGCCCATAGTGATCACCAGATCACCAGAGGCTGCATGCTGCAAAATAAATTTTTCAATTTCTTCAAAGGTTTCAAAATAATGAGCACTTGTACCAGCCTGCTCTAACAAAACGCGGATATTGTCGGAGCTTATGCCAAGATCATCAGTTTCTCTTGCCGGATAAATTTTTGCAAGAACGACCTCATCTGCTAAAGACAGAGCTTTTGCAAAGTCAGTAAGCAAAGCTTTTGTTCTTGTATAGGTGTGCGGCTGGAAGATGCACCAGATCTTTTTGTGAGGATACTTCTTTGCAGCAGTAAGTGTCGCTGTGATTTCCTGCGGATGATGTGCGTAATCGTCAATAATAGTAATTCCATTTACGACACCCTTCTTTTCAAAGCGTCTCTGTGTGCCATGGAAATTCAAAAGACCGGAAACAATGGCATCCATTGAAATATTCAGCTTTTTGCAAAGGGCAACGGCAGCAAGTGCATTGTAAACATTATGCTCTCCAGGAACACTTAACTGAATGTGACCAAGTGTAGTGTTGCTTGCATCTGTGACGTCAAAGGAAGCCTGAGCAAATTCATTATATGAGATATTAGAAGCACGATAATCGCAGGATTCTCCGTGTCCAACAGTGATAATCTCGCAGTCAAGTCCATTGATCAGCTCAGAAAGATTATGAATATCACCGTTAATTACAAGTATTCCATCCTTTGGAAGTTTTTCCATAAATAAGCGGAAAGAATGACGGATATCGTCAATGTCCTTAAAGAAGTCAAGATGGTCTGCTTCAATATTAAGGATAACTTCCATAGTAGGATAGAAGGATAAAAAGCTGTTTGTGTATTCGCAGGCCTCAGTGACAAAAAGATTTGAGCCACCTACGCGAATATTTCCTCCGATTGTTGGAAGAATGCCTCCGACAGAGATTGTCGGATCAGTATCAGCAGCCAAAAGAATTTCAGTAACCATAGAGGTCGTAGTTGTCTTTCCATGAGTTCCAGCAATGTTGATTGCCGTTTTATAGTTTCTCATCAGCTGTCCAAGAAGCTCAGCTCTTGTTAACAGCGGGATATTGCGCTTTGTTGCATCAACAATCTCTGGATGTTCAGGATGGATCGCTGCTGTGTAGACAACGACATCTGTTCCCTGTGGAATGTGAGAGATGGACTGATCATAAAAGATAACAGCGCCAAGTGAGGACAGATGGTCAGTCAGAGGTGATTCCTTAGAATCAGAGCCGCTGACGGTAAAGCCCTCCTTCATTAAAACCTCAGCAAGTCCACTCATGCTGATGCCGCCAATTCCAATAAAATAGACATGGCATGGATTTTCAAAATTAATATGGTACATGGTACTTCCTCCGAATAATCAAGTTAAATAAGCAAAGTCAATACTGAAAAACAGTTGTTTCTTAACACAAATTCTGCTTGATTTAAGTATACTCGATTTTGGAGGAATGTAAAGCGTAAATGTTATTATGCTGTGCGAATGAACGCCTATTCACAAAACCGCAATATTTACAGTATGCCCGAAGGTGAATGGATTTCATGAGCCGGATTAGTTGCATTACAGTTCACTAAACGCCTATTCACAAAACCGCACGTTCCGTGCGTCGCTGCTAATCGCAAACAAAGTTTGCTCGCAGCTTTGTTTTGCTCATAAACAGGCGTTCACCACATCCTGCTGATCTGTCAAATTTCCATGCAAGCATGAAATTTGTCTAGATCTAGCAGGTTGCGTGAACTGTAACAAATAAATAAAAATGCATATTTTTTTTTCTGTAAATTGTTCACTTTTTGAAAGAGATGTGCTATAATAACGACAAGTACTAAAAG
>ENA-OWZP01000919-OWZP01000919.1-human-gut-metagenome-genome-assembly--contig:-NODE-919-length-10428-cov-12.312349_pt1 | contig 10428 bp, 9 predicted proteins | sample MGYA00249258_ERZ652111 | MGnify/ENA primary metagenome ERZ652111 (study PRJEB26925, sample SAMN05826993) | human gut metagenome | biome: ENVO:2100002; feature: ENVO:00000062; material: ENVO:00002003...
GTTAAGTGCCGCCGGAGAACCGTCGGAGACCTCTGCCGCATAAAGGCACATATCGTCCTCATTAAACGCCGGAATTATGCCGACGCCCATTTTCTGACCGTTCATCTCGTTTTTATATACGTCATACTCGGACGCGGTCATATAATAGCTGTAACTGTCGCCTACGCCGTTTGCAAAGCCCTCTGCCATATCCGCGTTTAAAAGCGTTTCGTTAATCTCGCCGTAGTAATTAGTGCGGATAACGTCGTCTATCTCCGCTAAAAGCGAATAAGTCTGTGAACGCTTCGGGAGATCTTTGATTATTGAATTGTACATTTTCATTGACACAGCCATGGTACCTGCCACAGAGCCTGCCATAGCCACGAATATCAATGCGAGCGCAAGGCCCAGGGATATTTTCCTATTCAAATGAACGCCTCTCTTTCGGGGGTTTTATCAAAGACCTATATACGGCTCGGGATTTACTCGATTTTTATTTACATAGACCTCAAAATGAAGGTGCGGACCCGAGGAGTTGCCGGTGGAGCCGACCTTGCCTATATACTGACCCTGCGATACGGTTTGACCCGCGCTGACGCCTATGCTGCTGAGATGCGCATATCTTGTCCACACGCCGTTGCCGTGGTCTATAAGCACGTTGTTGCCCCAGCTTGAGTGATACGAAGCGGAAATTACCGTACCGCCTGCCGCGGCGTAAACGGGCTGGCCGTTTATATTTGCACCGGCTATGTCAACGCCCTTGTGACCGTTGTGGCCGTAGTGCTGTGAAACGTAATAATTGCACGTGAGCGGAAAGCTCATGCCGCTTGAGAGCACACCGTTACCCGAAGAACCCGTCGTATTGCTGATTGACTGCGCTTCGAGTTTATCCATCTTAGCCTGATAAGCGTCGTTTTGCGAATCAAGGCTTGAAATCATTGATTTGAGCGACTTCACCTGAGCTTCAAGACGTGACTGCTTTGCGTCAAGGGTATTGTAAACGCTCTTGACCTCTGCGCGAGCAGACTCTATGGCGGCCTTTTCGTTAACTATTTCAGACTGCTTTTCCTGCTGTGACTGCTGATCGGAGGAGAGCTGCTCTTTTGTTTTGTTAAGCTCATTAATTTCTTCCTGTAAGCCCTTTACAAGCTCATTATCATGCTCCGAAACACGTTTGAGCAGCTCAAGTCTTGTCAAAAAGCTCGCATAGTCGCCGGAGCTGAGAAGTACCTCAAGCGCCGAGCTTTCGCCTGCCTTATATGCCGAGCGAAGTCTCTCTTTAAGTACGTCATATGTTACGTTGACAGCGGCTGTCTGTGTTTCTATTTGAATATTTGCGGCGTCTATTTCGGCTTGAAGTCTGTCGATTTCCGCCTGATAGTTGTTGATAATTTCATCCTTTGCCGCTATTTGCTTGTTAAGGTCGGTTATCTTGGCGTTGTAAACATCAAGCTGAGCCTGCATATCGGAAATCTGATTGAGCAAATCGTTTACGGATGCTTTATTGTCGCTGATTTTATTATTATTGGCATTTATTTTGCTTTCAAGCTCGTCTATCTGATCCTGTACTGACGAAGCCGAGCCCGAAAACGCCGTCACGGAAAACAGCATAGCTGTTATTAATGTAACGGAAATAATGCGTATAAATGCTTTCTTCTGATGCTTCAAAATAAAAAGAACTCCTTTAATACCGGATTTACCCCTTTAAAAATTACGGAAGATACGGCGCGGGATTTACCCTTGTGCCGTTTATCCAGACCTCAAAGTGCAGATGCGCCCCGGCGTGCGGATTTGCCGGCGTCGGCGCGGGACTTACGTTACCCGTATTGCCTACAAGAGCTATAACCTGCCCCTGCTTTACCGTTTGCCCCTTGCTTACCTTCATAACGCTGCAATGAGCGTATCTTGTGCAAACGCCGTTGCCGTGGTCAATAAAGACGTTATTGCCCCAGCTCGAATGATATTCGGCGGAAAGAACCTTACCGTCAGCCGCGGCTCTGATCTCCTTACCGTATGTATTGCCGGTTGCACCCCTTGTGGTAAAATCAATACCCTTGTGATTCGGGTAGCCGTACCAGCCTGCCGATATGGTTACGTTTGAATACTGAAGCGGACGAATCATACCCTTGGGAGATACCGTATAACCGCCTGTATTTCCACCGGTATTTCCTCCCGTATTGCCGCCCGCGTTTCCGCCTGTATTGCCACCGGGCTTTGGCAATTCGCCGGTGCCCTGCGACGCATTTTTCGCCAGTTCCGCAAGCTTTTTATCGTAGCTGTCTTTCGCAGCCTGTATTTTTTTATTCTCGTTTTCTAATTCCTTGGAGCCTGCGCTGAGAGACGAGATATATGCGTTTCGCTGTGCAACCTGCTTTTCAAGGGTAGACTGCTTTGAATCTACGGTATTGTAAAGCGACTGCACCTGCGTTTTAGACGAAACAATATCCGCCTTTTCCGACTCTACGGCGGTCTGCTTAGCCTTTACTTCCTGCTGACTTGACGACAGAAGCTCCTTTGTGTCGTTAAGCTTTGCAATATCATCCTGCAAAGATTTCATAAGCTGCCTGTCATGCTTTGTGGTTTTACTTAAAAGCTCAAGCCTTGTGAGGAAGCCCTCATAATCACTTGCCGTAAGAAGCACCTCAAGAGTGGAACTTTCGCCTGCCATATATGCCGCGCGAAGTCTCTCCTTTAAAAGGTTATATGTATCGTTTACGGTCTTTGTCTGAGCTTCTATGCTCTCGCTTGCCTCGTCTATGTTCTTTTGAAGAGAGTCTATTTCTTTTTGATAATCGTTTATAACGGCGTTTTTGTCGCCTATCTGACTGTTAAGCTCCGTTATTTGACTTTGGTACGTGTCAAGCTGCTCCTGCAAAGCATCAATCTGTTCCGAGGAATAGCCGTTCGACTCTTTGGCACCGTCGATTTTATTTTGCAAATCCTTTATTTTTTGCTCATTCTGTTTTTTCTTTGCCTCGGCAGCCGCGATTTTGTTTTCCAAATCCTCCTTGGAATCCGCCGCGGAAGCCGGTAAAAATGACGCGCAAAAAACGAATATTACCGACAGTAAAAGGCTCAAAGCTCTCTTGAGACCGTTTTTAGTCATCAGAGACCACGCTCCCTTGCTCTTTCAGGTATTTAGCCATCGAAACAAGACTTCCGAAACCTCCTGTAAACAATCCTATTGCAACAAATACGAGAAGTATCTGCCACCAGTACTCGCTGAACGGTACGAGCGAAAAGCCGATTAACGAGAGGGTCTGTGCGAACACTTTTTCGGCTACTGCATAAAGTCCCCACAGAACTCCCAGGGATACTATGCCGGAAATCGTACCGAGTATCATACCCTCTATCATAAACGGCCAACGAATGAACCAATTTGTGGCACCTACCGCCTTCATTATTGAAATTTCAAGCTTTCTTGAGAACATCGTTATGCGTATTGTGTTTGAAATTATGAAAAGCGCAACAAGGAACAGCATTACAACAAGCCCTACGCTGACTATCGAAACCGCATGACGAAGAGACAAAAGCTTGCTTGCAAGGTCGCTGTTTTCTCGCACCGAATCGACTTTGTTTATCTGCTTTATCTGAGAAACGGTATTTTCAAACTGTGACAAATCCTTTACCGTGACCTTATATGCGTCGGGAAGCGGAATTTCGTCAAAGCCCTCAAACAGAGCCGCGTCGCCGCCCATGCTCTGTATCTGCTCCTGGAACGCAACTTCCTTCGGCACAAATTCGCAGCTTTCAACATTGCTTATGCCTTCAAGCGAGGTACCTATCTGTGTTGTTTCGTCCTCCGAGGCATCGTCGGCAACATAGACCATTACTACATTTTGCGACTGCACCTTGTCGACTACATTGTTAATATTAAAATATATCATTATGCCCGCGCCCATAATTATAAGACATGCCATAAGCACGGTTACCGATGCCAATGACATAAGGCGATTGACCCACACATTGCGGAAGCCCTCGTGCGTAAGATATTTTAAGCTTGTCCCTTTCACCTGTTGTCACCTCCGGTCTTTTTTTCAATGGCGTCGAGATACTTTGAGTAATCAACGTCATCGTCGGAGGAATCCGAATCCACGCCGTATGTCGCCATAAACTTTTCAAGGTCGGCATCCGAATTCGGCTGAACATAAAACGGGCTTATGCTGTCTTCCTTTTGCTTGGCCACACGGTCCTCCACCGTCTCCGATGAGGCAATGTTCTGAACCGCAGCCGCGGCCGCCGCCGCTCTTTCCGCATTTGACGCGTCGGAAGCATAATCTCTTTCGATGGTGGCGTAATCATCGGGAAGTGCCTCGGTGTCTTCGGAGTCCGAAACCACGGCGCCCTGCTCTATTGTAATAACCCTGTGGTGGAAATGACGGACGAGATTATGCTCGTGAGTTACCATTACCACGGTGGTTCCGTTTGCGTTTATATGGTTTAAAAGGTCAACTATTTCGTAAGACATTTCGGGGTCGATGTTGCCCGTAGGCTCATCCGCAATTATAAGCCCCGCATTATTTACAAGCGCACGCGCGAGCGCAACTCTCTGCTGCTCGCCGCCCGACAGCTCCGTCGGCAGATTTCTCGCCTTGGATGCAAGTCCTACAAGGCTGAGTATATAAGGCACGCGTTTTCTGACTTCCTTTTCCTTGGCACCGATGCAGCGCATCGCAAATGCGACATTGTCAAACACCGTCATGGTCGGGATAAGTCTGAAATCCTGGAATACTATACCGAGAGTCCTTCTGAAAAGAGGAATCTCTTTTTTCTTTAAATTGTTAAGATGATAACCGTTTATGATAACAGAACCGCTGTTAGGCACCTGCTCGCGCATCATTATCTTGAGAAACGTACTCTTGCCGGCTCCCGATGAGCCGACCACAAAGACAAATTCTCCATCGTTTATCTTGATATTGACATCTTTAAGCGCTTCGGTCCCGTTATCGTAAGTTTTTGATACATTTTTAAATTCAATCACTTAGAACATACCTCTGCTTTTCACAATATTCCCACCGCTGAACTCTGCCGTAACATATAATACCGACGGGCAGAGACTCTACACAACCGCTATAAAAAATATAGGCGGCAAAATGAGTATAATCACTCATAATACCGCCTTTAATTATAGCATAGAACGTCAAGTTTGTAACCATTTTGTAATATGGTAAATTATATTCGCGCACTTTAGACAAAATCCCACTTGTAACATTGTGCAATTTTCCCATTCGCAACAGCGCGCGGAAAATTACTTTTCTTTAATACTTGACGGGGCTTGAATCAAGATATTTCTTAACCATAAGAGCTACTTTAAATACTATTGCGTCGTCAAACTCGCGAAGGTCAAGGCCTGTGAGCTTTTTAATCTTTTCAAGACGATATACAAGAGTATTTCTGTGTACAAAGAGCTTTCTTGAGGTTTCGGATACGTTGAGGTTGTTTTCAAAGAACTTCTGAATTGTAAAGAGCGTTTCCTGATCGAGATTGTCGATAGAGCCGCGCTTGAAAACCTCCTTTAAGAACATATCGCAAAGAGTTGTGGGAAGCTGATATATAAGTCTCGCAATACCGAGATTGTCATAGCTCACAATGCTCTTTTCGGTGTCGAACACCTTGCCTACCTCAAGAGAAACCTGAGCCTCTCTGAATGAGCGTGCAAGATCCTTTATTCCCTCAACCGTAGTACCTATGCCGACAAGAACGTGAGAATAGAACTCCGTTCCGAGACCGTCGGCTATCGAGCGTGCAAGCTTTTCGAGATCCTTTGTGTCGATATTCGGCTTAACCTCTTTGATAAGGGCAATATCTGTCTCGTTAAGGTTTATTACGAAATCCTTGGTCTTATCCGGGAACAGATTCTGAATTATATCATAAGCGGAAATATCTATGTGCTCGGTAATTCTTATGAGAATTACGACGCGTGACACGTCATTGTTAAAATGAAGTTCTCTCGCCTTGAGATAAATATCACCGGGCAGTATGTTATCAAGAATTACGTTCTTGATAAAGTTTGCGCGGTCGTATTTTTCATCATAATACTGCTTAATGCTTGAGAGTGTTACGGCAAGCATTGAGAGATATTTCAAGGCAAGGTCGTCTTCGCCGGAAACAAATACGGCATATTCGGGGTGCATACGCGCACCGAACGGCTTATAAGAATACCCGTCTACCGATATAACCTCCGTTCCGCTGAAAACCGCGGTAACCTCGGTTGAGAGCACCTCACCTATCTTACCGAGTTCGCTGCAGGAAATAATGGTACCCGACTCGTCTATAACACCTATAGTACGGTCGATACTGTCTGTGAGCTGATGCACAATACCCTGGAACAATCTGTTCGACATTGATAAAACCTCCATCTATCTTTTTTCTCCGGAGAAAACCTCCCTGCCGCACTCTGTTTTAAACCGAAACGGCAGTACAAATTTTCCCGTCTGCACTTTTATACAATTTCACAAATCATATATTATGTATTTTACACAATCTTTTAAGATTTTGCAAGCTAAAAATTGATATTTTAAAAATTTAGTTTGCATTTTTCACAAAAAAAGTTTTTCATTTTGTAAAATCGGTTAGATTAAGGCTTTAAAGCACACAGTTTTGTCATTTTTTGCATTGTTGAAAATGACTATGCGTAAAACTCCGAAGCCGTCGGCGCAATGCGGTTTGATGACAAACTCTTTCGATGTGTCGAGTATTTCGGGTCGAAAAGAATATTTGAACTATCTGCCGGCATTGCATTTGGAGCAGACGCTGTACCCGTTATTGAGATACGAGGAAAGCTCAGAGGCGGAGATTTCCTTTTTATTTTCCGAGGACGTCCTCATAGCGTAGGAGCATGACGGAGAGTGAATTTTTTTGGTGTTCACGTTTACTGTATATGTGCCTTCGGAGGGATGTGCGTCACCGGAGCTTTTTTGTGAATTTACGCCGACCGGAGTCGAGGTCGAAGTCTGCCCTGCGGCAGAGGATGCCGCCGCACTCTCTGTTTCGGCGTTTGCAGCCGTATCGGACTCACCTTCGGCTTTTGCTTCCTTGGTCACAAGATAAAAACCGTCTTTTTCGTCTGCGTTTTTCGTCGAATTTTCATAGGACACAGAATCTCCGTATTTCTTCAGCATAATATGGTCTTTATACTGCAGCACAAGTGACATCGCGGAAAACACCATACACAAAACGGCGCATACGGTAATTACGGCCGTCATAATTTTAAAGCCGTGCTTTGCGTTTTTCCCTTCGTTCTTCATACTTATTCCCCCGATACATTATGGGAAAATAATAACATTACGGAACAGAAAATAAAGCTTTTGTGCCGAATCAGCACAAGTTATCTTTTAATTCCGTCGGCAATGTATTTAAACACCGGAGCGCAGTCTAAGGCACCGCCCGCTCCGTTTTCTTTAAAGACGGTGATGACATAGCGCGGCGAATCATACGGAAAAAATCCGCAAAACCACGAGTGCGTCTCTTCGTTCCCGTTCTCGTCAAACCAGCCGCTTTGCGCCGTTGCCGTTTTGCCTGCGGCGTCAAAATACTCGGTTTCCGCCCTTTTTCCGCTGCCGGACACAACGGTTTCGCGTAAAAGCTCGGTAACTGTTTTTGCCGTATCAACGCTCATTACACGCCTCGGAACGGGCAGCTCCGCCCTTTTGATTTCCTTTCCGGTCTCATCCGTTACGGCTTTCATAAGAGAGGGCGCGCGATACACTCCGTTATTTGCCACCGCCGCATACACGGCTGACATTTGCAGGGGCGAAGCAAGCAATTTACCCTGACCGAATGCGAGGTTGCACAAATCCGCCTCAGAAATCAAGCTGTCGGCGGACGGCATAATACCGGGCTTTGTCTCCCAACCGTCCGCAAGCTCGATTTTTTGACCGAGTCCGAGATTCTCACCCATGGCGCAAATGTTTTCCTTGCCCGTTTTAAGCGCAAGACTTATAAAATACGGATTGCATGACTCCGCCATAGCCGAATACATATTCATATTGCCGTGCCCCGTCTTTTTAAAACAGCCGAACGATATTTCTCCGTTCAAGTCGTACTTACCGTTGCAGACAATGCTGTAACTTGTAGGAATTCCGTTTTCCAAGGCGGCACAGGCGACAACCGCTTTAAAAACCGAGCCTACTGAGTACGGAGTTATCGCTCTGTTAAGAAACGGAGAAGATGAGTCGTTTAGGCTTTTTTCGGGCGCATTTCGGTCAAACGACGGTGTGCTCGCCATTGCCCTTATTTCGGAGGTGGCGCTGTCGAGAACAACGACCGCACCGCTGTCAATGTCAAATTTTCCGAGAGCCGATTCACACAGCTTTTGTATATCTCTGTCAACTGTGAGCTCCACTCCGCCGGCCGACATATACCCATCCTTTAAAAATGTAATCTCCGCACCCTCAAGCAATTTTCCCGAAGCCGCCGCGCCACACCTTGCCTTCAGAGTTCCCGAATACGACAAAAGTATATCGTTGTAGCACTTTTCAATTCCCGAAACGCCGTTTCCGTCGCCGTCGATATACCCCGTTATGTGCGGCGCAAGGCTGTTTTCACCGTATCGCACCACCGTTTTTGCCGTCTTTATGTTTTTTTCGTCAAAAACGGCATTTGACGCACAAACCGCTATTTTCCCCTGAGACAAAGTCGAATAAACAGAAGGTATTTCGCTTTCGGGGACAATGACCCGGATAGAGGACAGGGACTCCTCGCACGGCTTTATCGCCGCCTTTAAAACGGTATCGCAATTGACAAGCGGACGCATTTTACAGTCGTAAATGTTGCCCCTTGACGAAGCCACCGTCACGCCGACGGTATTTTTTGATGCGGCGACATCCGACACGTTACCGCCGCAAAGCTCCGCCATTTTTACAAAAAGCACACCGAACGACAGACACAACAAAAAGAAAAGGGCACAAACTCGCTTGTTCATAATTCACCTCAAAAAACAAAAAAACGCTCCCGTTTTATTATTGAACGGAAGCGTGTGTTTTATTTTATATTTTGTTTTCTGAGGATCGTTCCGGGAACAAATTTTAAATCGGAGCGTATTTTGAATTTCATCATGGCTCTCGGCGTGCTGTCTATGGGTTCGCCGTTTTCGTCAAAAAGTTCCGTCACAACAAAGCTCTGCGGCTTTTTCCCCGGCTCAAGGCTTTCGAGAGTGTCGCCCTTAAAGAATTTATTTCGCTGTTCGCAGTAAATAAAGCCGTCGCGGCAATCCTCGACCACCGCCATAACATCCCACTCGCGGCGGTAACCGCCCTCAAAGCTGATATTCGCTTTTTCGTGCGGCGAATCAAAATAGAAGCCCGTGCAGTAGTCGCGATAGCTTACCTTTCGCACCTCGTCAAGTATCCATCTCGGCAAAACAAAGCTACACGACTCGCTGGACATATAAGCGTCGATTGCCGCTCTGTAAGCATTTGTTATAACCGCCGTATAATATGCGGATTTTGCTCTGCCCTCTATTTTAAAGCTGTCGATTCCGGCATCTACAAGCTCCGGAATGTGCTCTATCATACACATATCCTCGGAGTTTAAAATATATGTGCCGTCCTCTTCCTCATTTACCGGAAAATACCTGCCCTCGCGCGTTTTTTCCATAAGCGCATACTGCCAACGGCACGGCTGAGCACACTCGCCGCGATTTGCGTCACGGCCGGTAAGATAATTTGACAAAAGGCATCTGCCTGAAAACGACATACACATACTGCCGTGTACAAAGCACTCGATTTGCAGCTCCTTAGGAGTTTTGGCTCTTATCTCGGCAATCTCCGACAGAGATAACTCACGAGCCGTAACTATTCGCTCGGCACCCATATTGTAAAACTCGTTTGCCGTGAGATAATTTACGATGCCCGCCTGTGTGGAAACGTGCAGCGGCACCGACGGCGCATACTTTTTGCAGTATGCCATAGTACCGATATCGGCTACAATATACGCATCCACTCCCGCGCCTGCAGTCATTTCTATAAAGTCCGGCAAAAGCGGTATTTCGCTGTTTCGCGGAAGCGTATTAAGCGTTAAATAAACCTTAATGCCCTTTTCGTGCGCTTCCTTTACCGCCTTTATAAGATCCTCTTCGGGAAAATTCTGCGGACCTGCACGCATACCGAATGAGCTGCCGGCAAGGTAGACGGCGTCCGCTCCGAAGCGCAATGCTGCTTCAAAGCGTTCAAAATCGCCTGCCGGACTTAGTAATTCGGGTCGTCTTTTCATATTGCTCCTCTGGTAAATTACTGCGAAGCCGACTTGGCCGCCTTTTGATTGGCCTGGAGTATGGCAATGTTATTGGCCTGCCGCTCCGAATCGTTTTTCGCAAGATAAATCTTTTTATTGGTATCGTGCGCGAAGAAGTAGTAATCGGTCTTTGCGGGATTGAGTGCCGCGTTTATTGAGTCGTTACCAGGGTTGCAAATCGCACCCACGGGCAGACCCTCGCACTTATATGTGCTG
>ENA-OWZP01000934-OWZP01000934.1-human-gut-metagenome-genome-assembly--contig:-NODE-934-length-10327-cov-11.320580_pt1 | contig 10327 bp, 10 predicted proteins | sample MGYA00249258_ERZ652111 | MGnify/ENA primary metagenome ERZ652111 (study PRJEB26925, sample SAMN05826993) | human gut metagenome | biome: ENVO:2100002; feature: ENVO:00000062; material: ENVO:00002003...
ATTCCCGATAAGCGTTCTATACGCAAGCAGGTTGCCATTGCACTATCGTTATATCTGACACGCTCGCCGTCCCATATATTGCCGATTTCGCCGCCGTAGGCACCTAATCCACGGTCGTTAATATCATTTATGAACTTGATAGCCGTACCGCCCTGTATTCGCCATTCTGATAGGTTTTTGTTGTAATCGTCAATCAGAATACAGTCAGAACTCATATCGGGAATAAGCGAACTCTTGTCTGTCCCGGCGGGAATAAATAACATATTGTCATCCGAGAGCTGTGGAAGATGTCTGTGTAACCATTCTCGTTTTTCAGCCTCGGCAAAAGGCGGTTCGGTATCTAAAACTGCCGAGAGAATAAAAAACTCTGTATCGGCGTTACGGTCAATACAGAGAGATACTGCTTTAACAAATTCTTCAAAAGGTTGCAAATTTATGTAGAAACCTTTTTCCCACATTTGTTCAATATATTTATGCTCGGCATCGTGGAAGCGACACAGTGTGCCATCCATATCAATATAAATTCGTTTTGCCATTGTGTTATTCCTCCTGCGAAGTCAGGAACGCAATAAGGGTATTTGCCTTAACAGCTTTTTGCAATTCGATTATGCCCTTCATCTCACGCAAATCTCTGCAAAAGTCCACCATATCTTCCGCTGTAAGTGCTGATATGGTTTTTTCGTCGGTATAACCGGCTTCGATTATTTTACGCAATATATTAAGATTGCGATTATTCATCTTCATAGGGGTCGCCTCCAATGTAAAATGCAGTGCTGGCACAAACACTCTGTGTTTCGTTTTTCGCTATTGCTTCTGCACCGAACAATTCAGTTAATACTTTTTCAAATTGTTCCGTAACTCTTTTGTGAACTTGTAAAAATTCATCTTGAATTTCACGCAGCTGAGCTCGAACCAGAGGGGATGTATCTGCTCCTGCTGCTATTAGAGTGTTAAGAATGTCTGCATCAGCCGTAAGCTTGCTTCCTGTAACATATAAGCTGAGCGAAAATATAGGGGTTTCTTTGCTTTCGTTTTTTTGAATAGGATTAAATTTGTTCATTTGTTTTTTCCTTTCTTTAATAAGCCTTCTAAAACTAAAATATTGTATTCAAAGTCAAATCGTTGTGTTATGTCTGTTATCTTTTTCGAGCATTTTTGATACATATTCGTGAGTAGAACTTTCATTACCACCGAGATATAAAAACTCATCACATTTACCGATAACCGAACAAAGAACGGTGTTTCTGAATTTTTTGAAATCTTTGATTAAGTTAGGGTCATCTGAACAGTTTAATATTCCCGGATGAATATCAGGATATAACCTCCTGAATTCTTCTACGGCAGCAGTTTTGTTCGAGGCGTTGATGATTATATAACCACCTTGAAACGGGAACTGTTCCGATGTTCCGAAAGAAAATAAAACTTCCATAATTAAACCTCCGTTTAGTATAGCGTTTCTTTTTCGCTTTTTTTGAAAGACGCTTTTCGTTCTTTAGCTTTTTGGTAAAAATCAAGAGCCTTAAAGATACCTTTTTCAATATCTTCGGCACTTGTATTCGGTGGGAAATAACGGCTAAATCTGTTAATCGGTATCTTACTGCTTAGTTTTTGATTTGGTTTTTCTTGAGCAAGAAGGTCATATATTCCTTGCGGATTTAAGATACCTTTGCTTTGCATTGCCCGCAGCTGTATAGCTTGAGCGTGAGAGGGAGTGGAAAGTGTGTCCTGCATAAAATCAAAAACAATTTTTTGATTTTCAGGTGTTAAATATGATAATTCAACAGCCGGACGCATTGCCATAGACAGAGCTTCCGCTTCTGTTGGCTTTTCGACTGAATTATCAACCATTTGTAGCAGTTCGGGAATGAGATAGGTCAAGCGGACATAACGCTGAATTTGAGTATTACTGTCTTGACTTTCAGCTGCTAAAATTTCCCTTGATTTACCCACAAAAGAATTGTGTCCCACTGGGACTCCATTTTCAATGTTTGGTCTGCCTGCTTGTCTTTTCATTGCTTCTAACTTCATTTTATACGAGTATGCTTTCTCGCTTGGAAGAATATATGGGCGATGTGCGTTACTGTCTACCATTAAGATTGTTGCTTGTATGTCGTCTAAATCTCGGACAATACAGGGTAGCGAGTTTAAGCCGGCACGAATAGCAGCGTGTTTCCGTCTGTGTCCTGACACCATTTCGTATCGACCGTTTTCTTTCGGGCGAACAATGCACGGCATTATAACTCCGTTTTTTTGGATAGACTCAATCAGCTCGTCCATATCTTGATTATCTCTAACTTTGAACGGGTGTTTTTGGAAACTGTCAATCTCGTTACAATCGATTGTAACAATGCGTTCTTGCTGTGAGCTTTGACGTTCTTCCTCAGTTGAAAACAATTCATCTAATGGGTTGCTTATGTTGATTTTTGGCAATTCCGTCATTGACACTTAATACCTCCTTCGATAGTTGATTGTATGCTCTTGTCGATTCAGAGTTCGGCGCATACGACATTGGACTTTGACCGTAAAGTGAAGCTTCAGCTGTTTTAACGCAGCGAGGGATTTCCGTATGGAAAACCTTAATTTGATTTCCAAAAGCGTTTCGTACCTCGGACGAAATATGCTTTGATAGGTTTGTGCGCTGGTCAGTCATAGTTATCAGAATTCCGTCGATAGACAGTTCCGGATTAAGCTGTCGCTTGGCAGTCTGAATTGTGCGTAACAAGTCAGATAGTCCGTCGGTTGCATACGGCTCGGCTTGCACCGGAATAATCAAGCTGTTTGCCGCAACTAATGTGTTAATTGTGAACAGGTTGAGAGCCGGGTTACTGTCAATCAAAATGTAGTCGTAATGTGGTTTGAATTGTGATAGTGCTCGCTTAAAAACTGTTTCACGGCTTATTACGCTCGACAGATGAATGTCAAGCCCTGCAAGGTCAATGTTGGCGGGAATTAAGTCGACATTCTCCGATGAAACAATGTAATCTTGAAAGTCTTTTGGGGACTCGTTAAGCTCATCAAATATCAAATCCTTTACGGAGTATCGGTATTTGGAACGGTCACGGTATCCCAAGCCTTTGGTGAGGTTGCCTTGTGGGTCAAAATCAACTAATAGCACTCGCTTTCCGCTTGCTGCCAATGAAATGCCTAAACAGCTTGTGGTTGCGGTTTTGCCGACACCACCTTTTTGGTTGCATAATGCAATTGTTTTTGCTTCTTGCATTTGGTAATTCTCCTTTCATTTTTTATAATATATAAAAAGAGCAATTACATAGTTGTAATTGCTCTAAATGACCGTCGTTATTGTATTTTTTAAGCTACTGCTATTTGCGTTTCTATCAATGTTTGTAATTCCTGTATAAACATTTCTCTTGAACTTTTATAGTTAAACATTTTTCTCGGCAAATTGTTAATCATATGCTGAATTCTTTGCAAATCATCATCTTGAACATTGTCAAACGATGTTCCCTTAGGAAAATATCGACGGACAAGACCGTTCCAATTTTCGTTCGAGCCTCGTTCCCAAGAGGAATAAGGGTGTGCGTAATAAATCTTTGTCCTTTGATTGCCCTCCATTAAGGCTGAATTTGAAAACTCTGTTCCATTATCGAATGTAATCGTTTTGAATACAAGTGGAAATAGTGCTCCGAACATACTCTCCATTTTGTCGATTACTTCGACAATTCTGAATGCTTGCTTGTCTTTAACGTTAAAAACAAAACCCATTCGTGTTTTACGCTCTATTAGTGTAATCCAATGCCCTTTATGGTCTTTACCGACAATGCCGTCGCCTTCCCAATGTCCAAACTCTAAGCGAGAGTCCACTATTGCCGGACGCTCATCAATCGAACGACCAAGACTTTTTTTATGCTTACGCACTTTTTTAGGGTGTGTTTTCCAGCCTGCCTTTTTAAGCAAATCTATGTTTTTGACATTGCACAAACCGAGGTCAACCCAATTGTATAAGGTTTGTGTTGTAACTGTTTGCTCAAAAAGGTTAAGTCTTTTTGCATTGCCCGCGGCTGCGTCTAACGACCACAGCTTATCGGACATAACTTGTTGCTCAACATAATTCACAAAATCTCGGCATTCAATTATTTTGCATTTTCTGCCGCAATGAGAACGGTTTTCGTTATATGTACGCTGACCTACATCAGCAAAATAGACAAGTTCGGTTTGATAAATAGGGATATTGGCATCTTTTTTTGTTGTCTTTATTTCTCGGCGTTGTTCGACAGAACCTCGTTTTATTTCTTTCCTTATGGTTGTTATGCTGCGGTTCAGCATTTTTGCAATCTGTTTTTTTGGAGTGTTATTTCTTAGTAATCTTTCAATCAATTCTCTCTCTGCTTCATTTATTTGCGTATATTTTTTATTGCGTATTTCTTCCATTTTTCATTCTCCATCAACCTCAAAAATTGATTAATTGTAACATTTTTTTAGAAGTGTGGCAAATTAGGTAGGGGGGTCAGGTTATTTTTTTAATTGATAATAAAATCAATGTTTTAAAAAACGGTGAAATATAGTGCGTCTTACAAGGCAAAATTCATTGAAAATTACTTGAAAAGTTAATATAATACAATAAAAAAGGAAATACGGCAAAGGAGCGGAAAAATGACGAATACGGAAAAACTTCAAAAAATGTATGACGAGAGCGACTACGTGGTGTTTTTCGGCGGAGCGGGCGTCTCTACCGAGAGCGGAATACCTGATTTCCGCTCGGCCGACGGGCTTTACAATATGCATTACAGCGTGCCGCCCGAGGTTATCCTCAGTCACTCGTATTTTATGTCTCATCCCGAGGAGTTTTACAGGTTTTACAGAGATAAGCTGTTAAATCCCGATGTGAAACCGAATATCGCGCATCTGAAGCTTGCCGAGATGGAGCAAAAGGGTAAATTAAAAGCGGTAATAACGCAAAATATAGACGGACTTCACGAAAAAGCCGGAAGCAAAAACGTTTATAACCTGCATGGCAGCGTTTATTATAACCATTGTATGAAATGCGGTAAGGCTTACGCCTTTACAGATGTGCTGTCGTGTAAAGGTGTTCCCCATTGCACCTGCGGAGGCATCATAAAGCCCGATGTAGTGCTTTATGAGGAGCCGCTCAACGAAAGCACGGTTAACGGCGCCGTAAGGCATATTATGAACGCCGATATGCTGATTGTTGCCGGAACGTCGCTTACCGTTTATCCTGCGGCAGGGCTTATAAGATATTTTCGCGGCAGGAATTCGGTACTCATAAACCGCGATGCAAATGTAGGAGATGACGAGTTTTCTCTTGTTATTCACGGTAAGGTAGGCGAAGTTCTCGGCAGCCTTGTCGTATAGCTGCAAATCAAAGCGGCTGTAAGACTGTTTTGTGCGCGAAACGGCGATATATACAGTCTTTTTATTGACATTTATCGACAACGGATATAAAATATATTTTAAATCTATTTATCGGCAGGAGAAAAAGATGAAGCTTAACGGATCGGATATAATCGCTGAGGTGCTTATAGAGCAGGGGGTAGACACAATTTTCGGCTATCCCGGCGGAGCGGTACTCAATATCTATGATGCACTTTATAAATACAGAGATAAAATTCATCATATCCTGACAGCTCACGAGCAGGGCGCGTCCCATGCTGCTGACGGCTATGCAAGGGCAACCGGCAAAACGGGGGTTGTAATTGCGACAAGCGGTCCCGGCGCCACAAACCTTGTTACGGGAATTGCCACGGCATATATGGACAGCATACCTATGGTAGCCATAACAGGCAACGTCGGAACATCTTATATAGGTAAGGACGCTTTCCAAGAAGTATACATTACAGGCATTACAATGCCTATTACAAAGCATAATTTTTTTGTCAGTGACATAAAGGAGCTTGCTCCGACGCTCAGAGAGGCTTTTAAAATAGCAAATTCCGGAAGGAAAGGCCCCGTACTTGTTGATATACCCAAGGACGTTACGGCGGCGATTACCGAATACGAAAAAGCTGCTCCCGAGGTTATAATTGACAATACCGTAATAAATGAGGACGAGGTCAAAAAGGCTGCGGCCCTTATAAACAAGGCAAAAAGACCGGTTATAGAAATAGGCGGCGGCGTGGTGTCGTCGGAGGCCTCGGACCTTGTGCGTATGCTCGTAAACAAAACGGGCGCGCCGTGCTGTCATACGCTTATGGCGGCGGGAGTTCTCGGTTACAGCGAAAAACTGAATTACGGCCTTGTCGGTATGCACGGCAGCTTTGTTACCAATAAAGCTATTGACGAAGCAGACGTGCTTGTTGCGATAGGCACGAGATTTTCCGACAGAGTCGCTCTCAATACAAATCGTTTTGCTCATAAAGCAAAGGTAATACAGATTGATATTGACTTGAGTGAGATCGATAAAAACGTTAAAGTCGATCACGCTTTGGTGGGCGATGTTAAGACTATCGTTATGGACCTTTTACATTACGTAAAGCAAAGCGACCGTACCGATTGGCTTAAAACCCTTGACGAATATAAAAAGAGCGATTATCATCCGGTAGATTCCGACAAATTTATTACGCCGCATCAGCTTATAAGGGCAATTTGCGAAAATGTACCGAAGGATACTGTTTATGTTACCGATGTCGGCCAGCACCAGATGTGGGCGGCTCAGTATTTGGAGCATACCGATCCGCGTTCGTTCTTGACGAGCGGCGGTCTCGGCACTATGGGCTACGGCTACGGAGCGGCAATAGGCGCCAAGGTTGCGTTCCCCGATAGGAGAGTTATACATATCACGGGCGACGGCTCTTTCCATATGAATATGAATGAGGCGTGCACCGCAGTCAGCTATAATTTGCCGATAATAACCGTGATTTTTGACAACGAGGTTCTCGGTATGGTTCGTCAGTGGCAGACCGCATTCTACGGCAAACGCTATTCGCAGACCGATCCGCACCGTAAAACCGATTATGTTAAGGTAATAGAGGGCTTCGGCGGAAAGGGATACAGAGCGCATACTTTAGCCGAGTTTAACGACGTATTCCAAAAGGCGCTTAAGGAGGATAAGTGCCCCGTTTGGATTGACTGCGCTATACCCAAAGACGAAAAGGTGCTTCCTCTTATACCGGCAGGCAAAACGATAGATGATATGATTATTGAGGATTGCGACAAATAGTTAAAGTGTCCGTATAAATAAAAGAAAAGCTCCGCACAGAGAATTTTCTTTGGCAGAGCTTTGTTTTGTTCGCTTAGAATTTCATAACGGCGCCGTCCTTGGCGGAGGAAACAAGCGACGCGTATCTTGCGAGCCAGCCTGTTTTGACGTTAGGCTCATGAGGAACATAGTGCTTTTTACGCTCTGCAAGCTCCTCGTCGGATACTCTGACATTTACCTTTGCGGCAGGAATGTCAATGTCAATGATGTCGCCCTCTTCTACAAGGCCGATTTCACCGCCTGCGGCTGCTTCGGGAGCAACGTGGCCTATCGAAGCACCCCTTGAAGCTCCGCTGAATCTTCCGTCCGTGATAAGGGCAACCGTTTTGTCAAGCTTCATACCGGCAAGTGCTGAGGTGGGGTTGAGCATCTCTCGCATACCGGGGCCGCCTACGGGTCCTTCGTAACGTATTACAACAACATCTCCGTCCTTGATTTCGCCGTTGTAAATTGCTTTAATTGCTGTATCCTCGCTGTCAAATACACGCGCCGGGCCTGTGTGAACGAGCATTTCGGGTGCTACCGCACTGCGTTTTACGACACAGCCGTCCTTTGCTATATTGCCCCAAAGAATCGCTATGCCGCCGGTTTCCGAATATGGATTGTCTATCGGACGTATCGCGTTTGTGTTCTTTATGTATGCTCCCTCTATGTTTTCACCTACGGTTTTTCCGGTAACGGTCATAAGCGAGAGGTCAAGCAGTCCTTTCTTAGCAAGCTCAGCCTGAACCGCTCTTACGCCGCCTGCGTTGTTGAGGTCGTGCATATGTGTGGGGCCTGCGGGTGCCAAGTGACATAAATTCGGCACCTTTGCACTCATTTCGTTAAATATCTTGAGGTCCATGGGACAGCCTGCCTCTTTTGCGATTGCAAGCAGATGCAAAACGCTGTTTGAGGAGCAGCCGAGAGCCATATCGCAGGCGAGCGCGTTGCGGAGCGCCTTTTCATTTATAATATCGCGGGCTTTAATGTCTTTTTTCACAAGCTCCATAATCGCCATTCCGGCGTGCTTTGCAAGCTGGGTGCGGCCTGCGTGAACGGCGGGTATGGTGCCGTTTCCGGGAAGCGCGATTCCGAGTGATTCGCAAAGGCAGTTCATACTGTTTGCGGTATACATTCCGGAGCATGAGCCGCAGCCGGGGCATGTGTTATTTTCAAATTCACAGAGCTTTTCTTCGTCTATAATGCCTGCTTTGCACGCGCCGACAGCCTCGAACATCTTAGAGAGCGAGGTTTCAACGCCGTCAACAAGACCCGACATCATAGGTCCGCCGGAGCAGACTACCGTGGGGATGTTTATCCTGAGTGCGCCGAGAAGCATTCCGGGGACTATCTTGTCGCAGTTCGGAACCAAGACAAGACCGTCGAAGCCGTGAGCCATAGCCATGGTTTCAACGCTGTCGGCAATAAGCTCGCGTGACGGCAGAGAGTATTTCATACCGATATGACCCATCGCTATACCGTCGCATACGCCGATTGACGGAATCATAACGGGTGTGCCGCCTGCCATTCTCACGCCGGCTTTAACTGCTTCTGTAAGCTTGTCAAGGTGGAAATGACCCGGAACTATTTCGCTGTGTGCCGAAACAACGCCGATGAGCGGTCTTTCAAGCTCTTCCTTTGTATATCCCATGGCGTAGAAAAGGCTTCTGTTCGGAGCACGCTCTACACCCTGTGTTACATTTTTGCTTCGTAAATCCATAATTTTTCCTCCGAAGAAATAAATCTGATAAAATTATATCGTCTTTTATAACTGTTTTCAAGTGCTAAGTAAATTCGGTTGCTTTTTTTTCGCGGATGTTGTAGTATTAAAATGTAAATTTCCAACAGGAGATCGGGGACCGCTATGCAAAAAGAAAACCTGTCGCAGAGAACTGCCGAAACGCTGCAAAAGATGATACTTAAGGAGCATATCTACAAATACGGTGAAAAGCTCCCCAACGAAAACGAGCTTTCCGCAAAGCTCGGCATAAGCCGTACAACCCTGCGTGAGGCAATACGCATACTTGCGTCCGACGGGTTGCTTGAAGTCAGGCGCGGGCTCGGTACTTTTGTGGCACAGCCGCTCAATCAATATGCCGAGGGAAGCATAGACGTTCAGGAGTTTTCAAAGCTCAAAATAACGCTGAGAGACCTGTATGAGACGCGTATGATTTTCGAACCGGAGGCGGCGGCTCTTGCGAGCCGCAGAGCTACCGAGGACGAGATAAAGGAGATACTGCGTCTCGGTGACATTTGCCAACGCGAGCTTTTGCGCGACCCGCAGGGCAAGCGAAGAATAGACTCCGAGGCGGCTTTTCACGGCGCAATATTAAAGGCGTCGCATAATGACTTTTTAAGTCGGTTTATGCCGATACTTACCGAGACCATAGAGCAAACCTTTGCCCTCAATTTCAATCTTGATATGATAGCCGAACAGGCGTACAAAGATCATATACTTATAATGGACTTCCTCGAAAAGCGTGACGCGGTGGCTCTTAAAAGCGCAGTTACCATACATTTGCACCATGCGTTGCTCACGGAGCAAATATCTCTGGAAGAAAATGAAAAAAAGTATTGACAACCGTTGTTTTCGCGTTATAATGGTTGTATGACAACGACTCACAGATGTCGTACAACTAAAATATAAATATTTGTTAATGTTCAGGAGGAAAAATTATGGCAGAAGCAAGAATGTTTTATGAGAAAGACTGTAACCTGTCCTTACTCGACGGTAAGACCATCGCCGTAATCGGCTACGGCAGCCAGGGTCACGCTCACGCTCTTAATGCAAAGGAGTCGGGCTGCAATGTTATCATCGGCCTTTATGAGGGCAGTAAATCATGGGCTAAGGCAGAGCAGCAGGGCTTTGAGGTTTATACCGCTGCCGAGGCTGCAAAAAAAGCCGACATTATTATGATCCTTATCAACGATGAGCTTCAGGCAGATATGTATAAGAAGGATATCGAGCCCAACCTTAAAGAGGGCGATATGCTTATGTTCGCTCACGGCTTCAACATTCATTTCGGATGCATCAAGCCGCCGAAGTTTGTCGATGTTACAATGATAGCTCCCAAGGCTCCCGGTCACACCGTCAGAAGCGAATATCAGGCAGGCAAGGGTACTCCGTGCCTTGTAGCTGTTGAGCAGGATTACACCGGCAAGGCTCTTGAT
>ENA-OWZP01000959-OWZP01000959.1-human-gut-metagenome-genome-assembly--contig:-NODE-959-length-10198-cov-8.615893_pt1 | contig 10198 bp, 7 predicted proteins | sample MGYA00249258_ERZ652111 | MGnify/ENA primary metagenome ERZ652111 (study PRJEB26925, sample SAMN05826993) | human gut metagenome | biome: ENVO:2100002; feature: ENVO:00000062; material: ENVO:00002003...
GTGGGCTCGGAGATGTGTATAAGAGACAGTCGCTGTACTTAACCAGTAAAAATATGGGACCCGGCTTATTTATACAACATGGATTTTCTACAATTGTAGGGGTTGAAACTATGGGAAGTAATTGTTGGATAAATCAGCAAGTTACGGTTGGTCACACAGAAAAAGGCAGACCAAAAATCGGAAACAATGTTAAAATAATGACAGGTGCAAAAGTTCTCGGAAATGTTACTATCGGTGACAATGTCATAATCGGTGCAGGAGCAATAATCGTTAAAGATGTCCCTTCAGATTGTGTTGTTGTCGGCAGTAGGGCATATATTGTAAAACGAAACGGTAAAAAAGTCAGAGAAGAACTTTAAATATCAATAATTCAAGAAACGCATCCTCGGTGCAATTTACACTGAGTATGCGTATTATTTTACTGATTTTTGCAATATTATTTATTTCGGCTCTATAATAAAAGTTTGGGTAGAAAAAAGCCTACAAATGAAAAGCAAAAAAGTAGAGCTTATTTTACCAAAATCCGTTAAAATGGAATTGCTTAAAAACCTGAAACGGAGGAAAAATATGCTCTAAAGATATTTTACAGAAAAACGCTTGGCATTGCAAAACATTTTAATTTAAAACATCGAAGAAATTGACAGCACCATTCATATTTACTGCAAGCTTGAACTAAAAATGCACGAATATCCTGTGTGTGGAAAACACACTGATAATATTCACGATTATCGGAAACATATAATCAAGATCATTCCTGCATTCGAAAAATTTGTTTCTCAAGAAGCGCAGATTCCGTTTTTTCGGGTTAGCCCAACTAACTATTGATATTGAGCAAAAAAAAGCACCCCACACTGATGTGCGGAGTGCTTGAAATTATATTCTGTTGATGCTAAGCCGATTTACTTAGAATACTTCACAGAAAGCTGATTTGTAAGTGTATTATAAGTAAATGTGTAAGTACCGCCAATTGCTACAAGTGTTGTTGCACTTGTAAACTTTGAGTTGTACTTAACAGTACCTGTTGTTGCATTTCTGATTGTTGCACCGCTGCAGAAATCTGTACCGTTAACATTCATCTTAAACGAGTGGTCACCCCTTTTAAGCTTTACCGAACCTGTAAATACATTTGTATCGCTCTTCTTGAGTGTAAGGTTGATATCTCCTGTTACCTTTACCGGAATATCTCCCTTATCTGCTGTCACTACAAGTTTATTTGTTGCTGTGTTGTATGTGAATGTGTATGTTCCGCCTGTTGCTACAAATGTTGTGTACTTGCTCCACTTTGGACTGAATACAAGACCCGGTGTTGCATCCTTTACTACCGCTGATGTTCCGCAGAGCTTGCCGTAGTTATTCATCTTTATCTGATATTTTCCTGCCTTAAGTGTCTTTGTACCTGAATATACATTTTCTTTATCTGTCTTTGCAAGGGCAAGTGTAAAGTTACCTACTACACTTACTTCTGCTCCTGAAGGAAGATATGATATTGTAAGCTTGTTTGTATCAATATCATAGCTGAATGTATATGTACCGCCTGATGCTGCAAGCGTTGACGCACTCGACCACTTTGAGCTGAACTGGCTTCCGACTGTAAAGTCCTTGTATGTGTAACCGCAACAATAACGAACATCCTGATTCATTACTCTGAATTCATAGTTGCCCTTGTTAAGCTTAACTGATGCCGAATAAACATTTGCATCCTTTGTTGCCTGAAGATCAAGGTTGATATCGCCGACTATTGAAGCCTTTGAAGGTGCAAGATATTCAATTGTAAGGGTATTCTTTGCAGTATTAAACTTAAATGTGTACTTACCGCCTGTTGCCTTAAGCGTTGTAGAACTCTTCCACTTTGAATTGTATGTTGCGTTTGTTGTTTTATCTGTGAATGTTGAACCGTTACCGAATGCAACTCCGTTTACACTCATCTTGAATGTGTATGAACCTGCTTCAAGCTCAGTTGAGCCTGTATAAATGCCGTTGCCGTCATCTGCAAGCGGGAGTGCGATATCTCCTGTTACACTTACTCCGCTCTGTGGCTGTGTCGGCTCTGTTGCAGGCTGAGTTGGCTTTGTTGCGGGAGCTGTTGTTGGCTGTGTAGCTGTTGTAGGCTGAGGAGCTGTTGTTGGCTCTTCGCCCTGAACGAGAACTGCCTTTGCAGTAAATGCAGCACCTTCTACTTTGTTAGCACTATCGTAAATATAATCGATGTCCTTCTTTTCACTTTCGAAGAAATCATCATATGATTCAGCCTCTGTACCTGTAAGATAATCAACATTGAGATTTACTGTTGTGTCACCGCTGCCTACAACATCAAATGTAAATGTGCAATAAACATTCTCTGACTTGAAGTTGAAAAGATCAAGGCTTGAGCAGTTGAAGTAAACCTGATTTGTAATGCTTGTATTCCAAACGATGCTGCTCTGGAATACAGGGAAAACCTTTTTCTTTGTATTTGTTGTTGTTGTTGATGCAAGCTTGAGAACCTTGCTGTCGTATGTAAGACTGCTCTGTGTATCAACGATCATGTGATCTGCCTTGAGAAGGTAAGTAACAACAACCTGCTCTGTCTGTGCATTGTAATCATACGAAACAGGATCTGTCACATTTGATGTAACATTGATCTTGTTGCTTGCACTTGTTTCTTCGCTTGTTTCGGCAGCACTTGCTGAGAAAGGCAGAGCTGTGAACATGCACAGCACCATCATTACCGCAAGAACCACAGAAAGCTTTTTCTGAATTTTTTTCATACTTGCTGCTCCTTTAATAAAATAAAATTACCGTTCGCCACAGTTTTGTGGCAATACTTCTAGCTTCGGAAACTTTAACAGTACAAAATTTCCGAGGACATTTAAATTATAGCACATTTAAGTTGTTCGGGCAATGAATCTGTTATTCTTTTAGCGAAAATTTTTTGCCCTAAAATATGTGCAAATTAACGGTAAGTTTGCTATTATATACAAATTCATTGTCTGATTATTGTGGATATTGTCTAATTCATGTTCCACAGTTCAGAAACATCTGATAATAATACTATCGTATTTAATTTTTACAACAATTGTTTTGTAACAAAAAAGTCTGCGTCAAGAGCAATTTCGATGTGGCTGTGACAAAACAGCCTAACAAAACAAAAATGCATCAGACCTTTTCGGGCAACTGATGCATTTTCTTTTTTAAACTGTTTTCTTGAATAGACTGCGGTGGCACACCGCCGACATCATTATCTGTTTTCAACTTTCAATTCTTAATTGAAAGCACCGCTCGGGTATTTAACTTTCGCACATGCAAATACTGCTACCCGAATTTGGTGCAACAACTTGTTGCTTATTCTTCCTCAGCAAGCTCATCGGCTGTAACTTCTGCCTGCGGTTCTTCCTTTGCAGCCTCCTCAGGCTCTTTTTCGGAAACAATATCGTCAATTTCCTCAATAAGCTTCTGTTCTGCGCATCTGTGCTTTTTTAAAGCGAGAAATGCTGCTGTGGCAGCCGCAAGTGCAGAGATTGCACCGATGATTGTGTAGAATAATTTTTTGTTTTTATCCATTCCGGCACCTCTTTCAGTATTAATATAAATCAGCGGAAAAACCGTATTTTTCTACTTATTGCTATTTTATATCATTTTTACAAATTTTTCAATAGACAACTGATAATCTTTGCACAAATGGCTGTCAGTGTGTTATATTCTCTTTTTACGCTCTGCAAGGGCAAAAAGCACTCCGCCCGAAATTACAACAAGCATCATAACAGCCGTTGCTGTCACTCCTGTCTGAACACTGCCGTTTTTATCAGGCTGTGAAGGAGTGCTGTCCGATGTTGCGGCACCGCCTGTTGCCGAAGTCGGCTTTACAGAGGTTGTACCGACAGTTGCAAGCTCACCCGTCGGTGCAGTCGGTTCTTCCGACTGTGACGATTTCTCAACAAGGACAGCTTAAAAATCTTTGAATACACCTTTGATTCATCAATTTTGCTGAAGAAGAAACAACAAAAGCAGAATAACAAATAAAAATCAAAACAAAAACGGCAGTACCAAAAAAATCGGTACTGCCGTTGTTATATAAGAAATTATTCTCTTGTTTTTTCGCCGTTAAGAATCATTTCCGCATTCTTAACACGCTCTTTTGTCGGGGGCTCAATGCCCTCGAGAGGATAGTCATAACCGAGTGCTTTCCACTTGTACACACCGAGGGTGTGATACGGAAGCACCTCTACACGCTCAACATTCTTGAGCGAGCGGATAAAGTCGGCAAGTCTGAAAAGATACTCGTCCTTATCATTTCTTTCAGGCACAAGAACATGTCTTATCCATACGGGCTTGCCCATATCGGAAAGCTGTCTTGCCATTTCAAGAATATTGGTGTTTGGCTGTCCTGTAAGGATTTTGTGCTGTTCGTTGTCGATATGCTTTATATCAAGCAACAGCAAATCCGTATATTCCATTAGCTCTTTCCACTTTGAATAGAACGGCTCTTTGGTTGTAAACGGGTTGGCGCTCGTGTCAATACAGGTATTAACGCCCTGCTTTTTAGCCTTCTTGAACAAATCAAGCAAAAAGTCAATCTGTAAAAGCGGCTCACCTCCGCTTACTGTGATACCGCCCTTATTTTTCCAATAGGGGCGGTATGCAAGCGCTTTATTAAGCAACTCGTCGGCGGTGTATTCCACGGTGTTTTCATCGTGTTTCCATGTGTCGGGATTGTGGCAGAACTGGCAACGCATTGCGCAACCGCTCAGAAAAATCACAAATCTCACGCCCGGACCGTCAACAGAGCCAAAAGTTTCTATTGAGTGTACAAAGCCTTTAACAGCGTTGTCCGACATTACATTCTGTCGTGGCAGGTTCTGGCAATAACATCCAGCTGCTGCTCTCTTGTAAGGTCGATGAACTTAACAGCATAACCCGATACACGGATTGTGAAGTTAGCGTACTCTTCCTTCTCAGGATGCTCCATAGCGTCAATGAGTTTTTCTGTACCGAATACATTTACATTGAGGTGGTGTGCGCCCTGATCAAAGTAGCCGTCCATAACATTTACGAGGTTGTCAACACGCTCGTCGTCGTTGTGTCCGAGAGCACCCGGGTTGATTGTCTGAGTATTTGAAATACCGTCAAGAGCGTACTCGTAAGGAAGCTTAGCAACAGAGTTAAGTGAAGCAAGAAGACCGTTCTGCTCTGCACCGTAGCTTGGGTTAGCACCCGGTGAAAGCGGCTCGCCTGCTTTTCTGCCGTCAGGAAGTGAACCTGTAGCCTTACCGTAAACAACATTTGATGTGATTGTAAGGATAGAAGTTGTAGGCTCTGAATCTCTGTATGTGTGGCAATACTTGAGCTTAGCCATGAATGTCTTGAGAAGATCAACGGCAATCTTATCTGCTCTCTCGTCATTGTTACCGTATCTTGGGAAGTCGCCCTCTGTTTCAAAGTCAACAGCAATGCCGTCCTCGTCACGGATAACCTTAACCTTAGCGTACTTAATAGCGCTGAGTGAGTCAACAACATGTGAGAAGCCTGCAATACCTGTTGCAAATGTTCTTCTTACATCTGTATCGATAAGAGCCATTTCTGCTGCCTCATAGTAGTACTTATCATGCATGTAGTGAATCATGTTAAGTGTACCAACATAGAGGTGAGCAAGCCAATCCATCATTGTGTCATACTTCTTGATAACTTCGTCATAATCAAGATACTCTGATGTGATAGGTGTATATTCAGGACCAACCTGCATCTTTGTCTTTTCATCAATACCGCCGTTGATAGCGTAGAGAAGGCACTTAGCAAGGTTAGCTCTTGCGCCGAAGAACTGGATTTCCTTACCTGTCTGTGTTGCGGATACGCAACAGCAGATTGAGTAATCATCGCCCCATACAGGACGCATTACATCATCGTTTTCGTACTGAATTGAGCTTGTTGTAACTGAAATATGAGCAGCATACTTCTTGAAGTTCTCCGGAAGTCTTGAAGAATAAAGAACTGTGAGGTTTGGCTCAGGTGAAGGTCCCATATTCTCAAGTGTGTGGAGGAAACGGTAGTCGTTCTTTGTAACCATTGAACGGCCGTCAATGCCAAGACCTGCAACTTCGAGTGTAGCCCATACAGGGTCGCCCGAGAAGAGCTGGTTGTAAGACTCAATTCTTGCAAACTTAACCATACGGCACTTCATAACAAAGTGGTCAACGAGTTCCTGAGCCTGTGATTCTGTAAGTGTACCGTTCTCAAGGTCACGCTCGATGTAGATGTCGAGGAATGTTGATACACGACCAACGCTCATTGCAGCGCCGTTCTGAGTCTTGATAGCAGCAAGATAGCCGAAGTAGAGCCACTGAACTGCCTCTGCAGCGTTCTTAGCAGGCTGTGAAATATCAAAGCCGTAAGAAAGTGCCATTTCCTTCATATCGTTAAGAGCACGAATCTGATCAGCGATTTCTTCACGAAGCTGGAAGTCGCCTCTTCTCATACCCTGACGGTTTGTTTCTGCAAAGTCCTCTTTCTTGCCTTCGATAAGACGGTCAATACCGTAAAGAGCAACTCTTCTGTAGTCACCGACGATTCTGCCTCTGCCGTATGTATCGGGAAGACCTGTAAGAATCTTGTTGTGACGGGCAAGTTTCATCTCGGGAGTGTAGATATCGAATACACCCTGGTTGTGAGTCTTGTGATATTTTGTAAAGATTTCGTGGAGTTTAGGGCTTGGAGTGTAGCCATACATCTGGCATGACTGCTCAGCCATTTTGATACCGCCGTAAGGCATAAATGCACGCTTGAGAGGCTTGTCTGTCTGAAGACCTACAACCTTTTCAAGGTCTTTATCAAGATATGCAGCGCCGTAAGCTGTGATGCCGCTTACAACCTCAGTTTCCATATCAAGAACGCCGCCCTTGGCTCTTTCTTCCTTCTGGAGTTCCTTGAGCTCGCCCCAGAGCTTGTCTGTAGCTTCTGTAGGACCTTCAAGGAAAGACTGGTCGCCGTCATAAGGTGTGTAGTTTTTCTGAATGAAGTCTCTGACATCAATGTCGGACTCCCATTTGCCACCTGCAAAATTTGTCCATTCTTCTCTCATTACTGTAAAACCTCCGATAATGATAATTAATACTGAATTTTGTATATGACACAAAAAAATGCCGACTCAATTCCAAGCAGATGCCCGGTAAGGTCAGCTCCTTGAAAAAATCGTCATACATCCTTGTATTCTGTCATTTATTCACTTTTATAATCATATAACCAACACCATTAAAATAACACTTTTTAAGGGCGTTGTCAAGCATTTTGAGATACTTTTTACACCACTTTTTCACACTCAAAGCACTATGGTAAATGAGTACAATTTTAGGGTATGAGGAACATTATTTTCAGCAGATTTTTTCCTGTATTTGTGCGGAATATTTTGTCATATGCCTGCTCTGCCGCACTGCGGCTTGAATCGTCCTCATAAAGGTTCACAAGGAAGTCTGCCTCTACCAAAATTCGGTACGGCAAAGTATCAATATTTCCATAGGTGTGATGGTGTCCCACAAGGTAACAAACTTTGTCAATAAATGTTTTTTCGTAGCCGAGAGCGGCAAGCAACTTTTCAGCCTCATGAGGGCCTTCAAGTTCCTGGTACTTTCCTGCAGAAGAATTGTACTTTTCTTCGCTCACCTTTATGCCGATATCATGAACGATTGCGGAGATTTCAAGAAGCTCCTGATCGTCGGACAAAAGATTTTCACTTTCACCGATTGTCTTTGCGAATGAATAAACCTTGAGAAAATGGTGAATTCTTTTCTTGTCACTTCCAAAATATTCAATCATAGCAGTTATAACCCTGTCGGTTTTCATATTATCACTCCTTACGGCGAGCCGCCGTACCCTATTCGTGTAGACAGTTTTCAATATCAAAAACATATTATGCCCGAGCATAATATAGTATTTTTGTTTGTGCAATTCTGTAGGGGTAGCATTGCGACTATATTTCAGACGGGAGGATTCGCACAAACAATCACTTTTTCATACTTCTTATATATGCAAAGGTCTTTTCTTCACCCTCATCTCTCAGCATAACCAATAATTTTTCAAGCAAAGCCTCGGTGTTGGAGTGCATACGGTGTTTGCCTCTGATTCTGCAAAAATATGTAAACGGAGCGCCGTCCGTGTAATTTTTGCCGTTGTAGATTTTGCTTGCGGCAACTCGGTCGCAGAACATTTCGATAACATATTTTACAGGCATTTCAACATTTTCAATCTGCTTTGTCTTTGGGTTGTAATCGTTCCAGTATTCGTAATGGTGACGGTTTCTGCCCTTGTGATGCAGCCACGCCTGTGAATAGCCGTACAGCTCTCTTTCCTTTTCATTGGGACTTCTCGTGCCCTGAAAATACTTTGCACCCGGAATAAATTCTGTAGGCGAATACTTTGACAAATCGTGTATTAATCCCTGTCTGAGAATTCCTGCCCTTGCACAGTTGGCAATTACCTTGTGCCTGTGACGGGTTATTGTTCTGAAATGTTTAATCGGATGTGCCATAATTATCACCATAAATTGTTAGTTTGGAAAATACAAAACATTCTCCGACTGACATTTTACCACATTTCTTGCCGATTTAAAATAGCACTTGCAAGATTGTCGAAAAAAAGTTATAATATACAAAGGTTAAAATTTTGTAACCATTTAATGTTAAATTCTATAAGGATAGGTAATCTATGAAAAAGAAAATTTTCATTCTTTTACTTTGTGTTGTCCTCATTGCAACCTGCATATTATGCGGTCTGACGGGAATTTTCGGAAATGATTCTCAAAATTCTCCAAAACCGCAGACGCCCGATACGGCAGTAACCGAAAATATAACATTTCCGAGCACGGTCGATTCGCTCACATTAAAAGTCGGCGAATCAAAGCTTATTGAACTATCATCCGGAAAAGCAAAATCCGTTACCAAATGGACAAGCTCGGACAGTAAAATTGTTACCGTTGATGACGGCGGAAGGGTTGACGCTCTCAAAGAGGGTACGGCTCTGATTTCTGCAATTTCAAAAGACAAATCAAAGTCGGAATTTCAGGTTACGGTGGCAAAATCAACCACGAAAAAACAGCAAAGCTACTCAACCTGTATAACGGCAAATCTTGACAAGCTTGAAAGCAACAAGCGTAATACGGCAAAAAATCTGTACGCAATCAAGGTTAACCGCACGGCAAACTGCGTGACGGTTTACACATATGACGAAAAGGGCAAGTACACAATCCCCGTAAGGGCGATGATTTGCTCCACAGGTCTTGACAATTCGACAATCACGGGTGACTACACAATCGGAATCAAGTCCGAATGGCTTTTCCTTGTGGGCGATGTTTTCGGAAGATACATCAGCGGAATTTCGGGCGATTATCTTTTCCACTCCGTTCCCTACTACTCAATGAGCGAAGAAGATTTGGAGCTTGAGGAGTTCAACAAGCTTGGCGAACAGGCATCACAAGGATGCGTAAGGCTTGCGGTTTCGGATGCAAAGTGGGTTTATGACAACTGCCCCACAGGCACGAATGTAAGCATATATGACGACGCAGAAAATGCAGGCCCTCTCGGAAAACCGGACGCAATCAAAATCACCGATTTTACCAACAAATGGGATCCGACAGACAGCAATAAAAAATGCCCGTATGCCAAAGCAACACCAATAATCAGCGGTGCAAACGATTACACAATCAAAAGCGGCGGCGAATTTTACGCCCTTGCAGGAGTAACAGCCGTTGACACCTGCGGCAACGACATAACATCAAATATCGAAGTTTTCGGCAATGTAGTAACCACCCGAAAAGGCAAGTACAAGGTAACATATTCAGTCACCGATGTGCTTAAAAGAACATCAAGCGTAACGATTACGGTAACGGTGCAATAAACCGCCGCAGTCAATTTAAGAAGATAGTTCCGCAAAAGCGAAAATAAAGATGCCCGAACGGAGATTTTAAATTGAAAATGGAAAATTGAAAATGGAAAATGAATGTCGGGAAGACGGTTTGCAAAATGCAAAACATCGTCTTCCCGACTGTTTTTTATATATGAAAGTTGTTGTTTATCTGTTGGGGCGGATATCATTCGCCCGCAAGCAACGGTACAGACTACATATTAATACAAATTTTATAAATGCTGCAAAGCAACTGTAATAATGTATGGATGAACCGTGTGTGCAGTGTAGTAACATAGTATACAACAGTGCAAAGACATAGTATACAGTTTTA